>Ga0302320_10006588_pt1 | contig 25738 bp, 19 predicted proteins | sample Bog_T0_3_FD_202130 | JGI IMG/M metagenome (GOLD analysis project Ga0302320, IMG submission 202130) | Peat permafrost microbial communities from Stordalen Mire near Abisko, Sweden - Bog_T0_3 | ecosystem: Environmental > Terrestrial > Soil > Wetlands > Peat | place: Sweden: Abisko, Stordalen Mire... | reverse complement strand
GGCGTAAGCGTAAAGCCCAGATCGAGCATCTTGGGCGCCACCAGCACATTGTGTGCCGGGCCATCCATCTGGTCATCCACTTCTTCGGTTGCGTAGGGCCGGTCGCGATAGCCGGGCTTGCGCAGCCGGATGGATTGCGGGCCGAGCGGCACATCGGGAATTGCAAACCGGCCCTCCCCATCGGTCAGCACACCCGCGGCGGCGTCGCCTTCAATGCGCACCAGGACCCGCGGCAGCGGCTCGCCGGTGGCCGCGTTCGACACCATTCCGCGCACCGTCATCGGCGGGCCCGAGGGAACAGCGGCCGGGGGCGTCTGCACATCCGAAGCTGACTGCTGTGTGGAGTCCTGTGCGGCTAAGAGAGCCGGCGCCAGCAGCAGCAAGGCGCAAACGCCAAGCGTGGCTCGACGGAAAGCGCCTGCCGCAGTGCGCTTCTTGCGGTTCGTCGCGCGGTAGTTTGTGTCAGGGGCCACTCCCTATTGTGACGGGTTGCGGCCGGTATGGGAATCCGCGGCGAAGAGAAAAACCGCTCCGCGGCCACGTACGCCGCTGCCGCCCGTTACTCGATATACCAGGGAATGTTAATCACCACAATGCGGCGGTTGCCGCGCATGAGAAGAATCACTTTGAGCATGTCGGCCCGGCGGTTGTGCAGCAGGTTCTCCCACCAGTGGCGCACCACCAGTTCCGGCACCAGCACGCAGACCTTATGAAAGCTCGATTCCTTTTCTACCGCCAGGATGTAATCGACCACCGGCGCCAGAACATAGCGGAACGGCGATTGCAGAATTTCGAGCTTGGGCACACACTTGCCGGCCGCGCGCAGGGGTGCGACCACATCGCGCTCCCAGACCGTTGAGATCTCGTCCGGCTCCTCGCCCATCTGCACGTGCAGGCAGCGAATATCGTTTGACATGGAAAGCGCGAAAGAAAGCGCCTTCTCGGTAATCCGGCTCCAGCGATCGATGGGGACAATCACAATGGGCTGGGTCACTTCGGCGGGAGCGATGGGCCGGTCCAGCGCCGTCTCGAGATCAACGCGCACATAATGCCGCTTGACGGCGCGCATGGCCACAATCATCACCACCACCAGCAGAGCCGTAATCCATGCGCCATCCACGAACTTGGCCACCAGCACCACCACGGTTGTAATCCCCGTGGCCACGGCCCCGAGGCCGTTCACAAACATGCGTACCGAAGCATTGCCCTGGCGCTTCCAGTGCATCACCATGCCTGCCTGCGAAAGCGTGAAGGCCATGAACGCGCCAATGGCGAACAAAGGAATCAGCCGGTCGGTAACGCCGCCGAAGACGGTCAGCAGCAATGCGGTCAGCGCCACCAGCACATAGATGCCCCAGGAATAAAGCAGCCGCCGCCCGCGCAGCAGAAAGACGTGCGGCATGTAATCATCCAGCGCAATGGCGCGCGTGAGCCGCGGAAAATCGGCGAACGCCGTGTTGGCCGAGAGAGCCAGCACCACCAGCACCGAGCCAATCGTGAGGTAATAAAAAGCGCCGCGCCCCATCACGGCGCGCGTCAGCATCGAGAGCACGCTCTCGTAGCCCGGCCCATTGGGGTCGGTGGCGGCAATGCCATAGGCGCGGCACAGCAGCGCAATGCCGGCCAGCAGCACCGCCAGCAGCAGGATAATGATGGTCAGCGTGATCTTGGCATTTTTGCGCGTATCGTCGCGAAAGGCCATCACGCCGTTGCTCACCGCCTCAACGCCGGTCATGGCCGTGCAACCGGACGAGAAAACCTTCAGCAGCAACCACAGTCCTACCGCGGTCGTAGCCGCGGGAATTGAGGGTAGCGGCGTCACCGGGTGCGGATGCCCTGCGCTGTGCGCCACGTGCCAGGCGCCCGCACCGATCACTGTCAAGAGCGTTCCCGTGAAAAGGTACGTCGGAATCATGAACACCACGCCGGTATCATGCACGCCGCGCATATTCACAATGGTCAGGAGCAGCAGCACGCCCAGGCACAGTTGCAGCGTGTAGGGTTGCAGGGCCGGCGCCGCCGAGATCAGCGCGCCCACGCCCGCCGAGATGCCCACCGCCGCCGTCAGCACATAATCAATCATCAGCGCCGCGGCAGCCAGCAACCCGGCGCCCTCGCCCAGGTTCTCGCTGGCTACGGTATACGAGCCGCCGCCATGCGGATACGCTTCAATCGTCTGGCGATAACTGATGTAGACAATGACCAGCAGCCCCACGATGGCCGCGCTCACCGGCACAATGTATTGCACGCCGAGCAATCCCAGCGGAAGCAGCAAGGTAAGCGCGGCTTCCGGGCCGTAGGCAGCAGAACTGAGGGCATCCAGACCAAAAACCGGAATACCCGCAAGCGGGCCAATGTGCTCGGCGCGTTCCTCGCTGGTCGCCAGCGGGCGGCCAAAGAGCAGATTCAATAACTGGGAAGACAAGCCCATGTGTGTTTTCCGGGCAGCCGCGGAGTCTCAGGAGGGAATTGGCCGCAGAAGGCATTGTCTCACGGCTCAATAAGAGGCAGGCGGAACGGCCTAAAATCGCCCTGATTTGAGGCCGGCAAAGGAGATTGCCGGTTGAAGCGGAAGTCCTAATGGATATATAATTTCGATAAAATGACCCCTGAATCGGCTTCGTCCCAACCTATACATGAGCTTTCAATCGTTTTACCCTGCCTTAACGAAAGCGAAACAATTGGGATTTGTGTCAGGAAAGCGAAAGCGGCCTTAGAGAAGTTCAACATTTCAGGAGAAATTATTGTAGCTGACAATGGAAGCACAGACGGTTCTCAAGAGATCGGGATCCGTGAAGGCGCAAGAATTGTCAACATCCCTAACAAAGGATACGGCGCAGCCTTGATGGGCGGCATTCGCGCTGCACACAGCACCTTCGTCCTCATGGGGGATGCGGATGACAGCTACGATTTCAGTCACGTTGATCGCTTTCTTGCGCCACTGCGTGCGGGGGCCGATCTCGTGATGGGCAATCGATTCAAAGGCGGTATCGCCTCCGGCGCCATGCCGTTCCTCCATCGCTTCCTTGGTAATCCCGTTCTCAGTTTCCTCGGCCGGAAACTCTTTGACATTGCCGCTGGCGACTTCCATTGCGGATTGAGGGCCTTCAATCGCGAAGCTATCCTTCGACTCGACCTGCGCACAACCGGCATGGAGTTTGCCAGCGAAATGGTCGTTAAAGCTTCACTTTACCGGTACAAAATTGAAGAAGTGCCAACCACCCTCAAGCCGGACGGACGCTCGCGCGCTCCGCACCTTCGCACCTGGCGAGATGGCTGGCGGCATTTACGTTTTTTGTTGCTTTATAGTCCAAGAAGCCTTTTTCTCTTTCCCGGACTTTTTCTCATGCTCCTCTGCGGGATCATGACGATTCTTTTGGCCGCAGGCACAATCACAATTGGTGGAATCACTCTTGGCGTTGACACCCTCGCTTATTCCATCATTGGATTTCTCATCGGCTATCACTCGGTGGCTTTCTATTACGGCGCCAAAGCCTTCGCGGTGGCGGAAGGCCTGTTGCCTGAGTTTGCATTCCCGGCGCGCACCCTTCGCTATTTCCATCTCGAGGCTGGCCTGCTGGCTTCAGTCATTTGTATCCTCCTCGGCATCACTGGAACGCTCATCGCATTCGGTCAGTGGCGCTCCCAGCACTTCGGCGTCATGGATCCAACCAGCTTTCTGCGTTTGACTCTTCCGTCCGCGGCACTGATCGCGGTCGGGATCGAGACTTTGTTTCTTTGCTTTTTCCTAAGCATCCTCTTTATCCAACGAAGGAAATGAATGAAACGGCGGGATGGGTAAAAGGCCCGCGACGCGGCTACCAAGCAGCGCTGCTGCCATCGTTTATTCTCACAAAGTACTTTCAATTGCTCAGAACCTGAGTTTGAGCCAGCGACGACTCTTCATCTCACCTTGTTTCAGATTCTGGATTTCTGAAAGGCTATCTGATGAACATGCTCATCCTCCCGACTCACCAACTTCCTTCGGTAATGCGCTCGGTGGTCTGGTCAATTCTTGGGCTCGGCAGCTCGCGATTTCATATTGGCCCCTGGTCGAAGGAGGTTGCGACATCTTTCGCAGAACTTGATTGGGCAGTTTGCGGGCTGGCGGTTGCAGTGGCGTTCTTGGTAAAAATGAAGAATTCCCGCTTCTATCTTCCAAACAGGTTGCCACATTTCTTCAGGCGGAGCCGGCTTACGCAGATCGCGGTGATCTTTATACTCTCTGTGGCGGCCCGGTTGTCGTTCTTGGGTGTTGAGCCAGCGCCCGTTCCGTTCGTACACGATGAGTTCTCCTTTTTGCTGTCCGCAGACACATTTGCGCATGGCCGCTTGACGAATCCAACTCCCCCAGCGTGGCCGCACTTCGAGACCTTTCATGTCCTCATGCATCCGACCTACATCTCGAAGTACCCTCCAGCGCAGGGCTTGTTTCTTGGCTTGGGTCAGGCGCTCATGGGAACGCCCTTTGCCGGTGTGGTTCTTGAATGTGCGCTCATGTGTGCTGCGCTTTGCTGGCTCCTGCAAAGCGTCATGCCTCCGCGATGGGCGTTCCTTGGCGGATTGATGGCGGTAGTCAGGTTGAGCTTGGCCAGTTATTGGGATGACGGCTTTTGTGGAGGCGCCGTGGCCGCGATGGCCGGATGCCTCTTGTTGGGCGGCGTACTGCGCCTGGCAAAACACTGGAAATATCGGTACGGCATTGTGGTCGGCGTTGCGTTGTTCCTGCTTGCCAACTCACGGCCATTCGAGGGCTTCGTGTTTTCGATTGTACCGATGATCTACCTGATCGCGAAGGCTTGGCAAAGCCGATCTTCAGTGAGGCTGACACCCGCAATCGTGGCAACGGTCGCAACGGTCTGTGCCGGGTGCATATGGACCGGCTACTATAACTTCAAAGTTACGGGTTCGGCCACGATCCTTCCCGAGGCGTTCCACCAGATGCAATACTCCAACACTCCTGCGCTGGTGTTTTTGCCGATTAAGCCTCTTGCGCATCCGGAAAACGTAAGCCTTCAGAAGAATGACTACTCGTTCGAGGCTGGCGATTGGAAGCGAGCTCACAGCGGCATTGGAGCCTACCTTTCAATTCAGATCGAGAGACTGATGGCGATCTGGTCATTTTTCCTTGGGCCTGCTCTATCCATGGCCCTGCTGGGCGCAGGGAGAGCGATCAAAGACAAAAGGCTCCGCATATTTCTATATGCCGGTGCATTGATGGTGGTCACGCTACTTATCGAAACGTGGTTTCATGAGCATTATGCTGCCGCCGGCCTTGGCGTCATCTACGTTTTTCTCTTGTCTTCGATTCGATATCTCGGCACATGGCGGCGTGCTCGCCGCACCGGGGCGGTGCTCGTAAATGGTCTTTTATTGGCTGTGGCTCTGGGGGCGGTTCTAAGGTTAGCTGTAACTCCCGGCTGGTTTCCGACTAGTTGGGCTGGCATTCGCTTGCCTGGGGCGGGGCGGCCGGTGGCGCTGTTCAGACAAGCCATTGAGCAGTCCTTATTCAAAATGGGCGGAAAACACGTTGTTCTGGTGCATTACCTGCCCGGACACGGCGCCGACGCTGAATTGGTATACAACGGATACGATATTCCTTCGCAGAAGGTTGTGTGGGCTCACGATGGCGGGACCGACATCGCGAATACCGACCTGTTCTGCGCCTTTCGCGATCATAGGTTTTGGTATATGGAGCTGGACGAGTCCCGGCAAATTTTAGACGGAAAACTCACGGCAGAACTACATCCTGTTTCCACGGAAGGCAAATGCGGAGAAAGGTGATTGTCAGAGTCATCAGGGGGTAAACGCTCGATACAGCGTAGCCGGACCGGATTCTATTCCGATCAGGATTGCCACTTTCCAACGGCGCAGGATGTTCGACGCTTTTCTGGCAACCTCTGGGATCGGCAAGGAAGAGACAGTCCTCGATCTCGGCGTGACCAGCGACCAGTCTTATAGCCATTCCAACTACCTGGAACACTGGTACCCACACAAGCAAAGGATCACAGCATCCGGTGTTGACGATGCGAGGTTTCTGGAGCAGATGCATCCGGGGTTGAAGTTTGTGCATGCGGATGGCCGGACCCTGCCGTTTGCTGACAGGCAAATCGATCACGTTCATTCCAGTGCTGTGCTTGAACATGTCGGTAGCCGGGCAAATCAGACGGCATTCCTTCGCGAGGCATGGAGAGTAGCGAGAAAGGGTATCTTTATCACGACTCCGAATCGCTGGTTTCCCGTCGAGTTTCACACTGTGATGCCGTTCGCGCATTGGCTTCCGCCGAAACTCTTCAGGAGGCTTTGCAGCATGAGAGGATTGGAGTTCTTTTCTCAGGAAGCGAACCTGAATCACCTCTCCGCCGCCGAATTGAGGAGGATCGCCGCAGAGGCCGGCCTTGAAAACTTCAAGGTAAAATCAGCGAAACTGGCGGGCTGGCCCTCCAATCTGCTTCTGTCAGCTTACCGGGATAGATAACCGGCGGCTTGACGACTACAATTACGGCAACAGATCCATGCCATAAGAAAAGAGGCCGGAACCCGTGACATCCGTCTTTCCTGGTCCATCGGGGCATCTGGCGATGCCAAAACACGTGAACGTGATCAGGTTCTATCCTTTTCATTGAGGTGCATCCATGAAACCGATCCACACATCGCGCCGCGCGTTCATTTCTGCCGGATTGGCACTTCCCGCTTTAGGCGCCAGTTCCCGCATGGGGTTTGCCGATGCCGGACTGGCTGGCTGGACGCCCTCCGAGGGGTCCATCCAGAACTCTCCGAGCTCATCCACGAAGCTTGAGTACCGCATTCTTGGCTGCACCGGTCTCAAGGTCACAACGCTCGGCTTCGGATGCGGATTCACGCTGGACCCCAGCGTCATAGAGCGCGCCGCCGATATCGGCATCAACTTTTTTGACACTGCCCGCGGCTACCTGCACGGCAACAGCGAACGGCTGGTGGGCGCAGCCCTGGGCGCCAAACGCAAGCAGGTTGTCCTCGCCACCAAGACCGGCGCGCGTGACAAAGACAGCATGCTGAAGGACCTCGACACCAGCCTGCGCGAGCTCAACACCGACTTTGTCGACATCTGGTTCATGCACGGCGAAGAAAGCCCTGCCACGGTCCACGATGACCGCATTGAAGCGCAACAAATTGCCAAGCAGCAAGGCAAGATCCGCTTCACCGGCATCAGCACCCACACCGGCCAGCAACAGCTCATCCCTTTCATGGTTCAGAAGGGCGTTTTTGACGTTGTGCTCACCGGCTACAACTTCACCATGGGAACCAGCCTGGACCCGACCATTGACATTGCCGTCAAGGCTGGCATGGGCGTCGTCGGAATGAAGGCCATGGCCGGCGGCTCGCGCGCTTTGAAGCCCGGAAGCCCGGTGGTGCGCAAGCTGGCGCAGGAAGGCGCCATGCTGGCCGCGCTCAAGTGGGTCGTCCAGAAACCCTCCATCGCCACCTGCATCCCCACCATCATGGACATGGACCAGTTGGAAGAAAACATGAGGGCCATGGCCGAGCCCTTCTCGCCCGCCGAGGAGCAACTGCTCGCCGACCACCTGGCGAAGATTGCCCCGCTCTACTGCCGCATGTGCGGCCTGTGCGCTGGCGCCTGCCAAAAATGCCTTCCCGTAGCCGATGTACTCCGCTACCTGACTTATGCCGATGGCTACGGCCAGTTCGCCGAGGGCCGTGAGAAATTCCTTGCGCTCTCCGCCAACCACAGAGCCGTGCGCTGCGGCGACTGCTCAGAGTGCACAGTCCAATGCCCCCATGGCGTCCGAGTCAGTGACCGCATGACCCGCGCCCAGGAGCTTTTTGCATAAAGCGCTTGTTGCTCAACACAGATCAACCTGATTCAACCAGTTTGTTTCAATTCATTGAGGTGACCTTATGAAGCCGAAAAACACATCGCGCCGCGCATTCTTATCCGCAGGGCTCATTCTTCCCGTCGTCGGAGCCACCTCCCGCATGGGGTTTGCCAGCACCGGCCTCGCGTCGTTCAAGCCCGAAGAACCCGCCGATACCAAACCCAACGCCTCGGCCAAGCTCGACTACCGCATCCTGGGCCGCACCGGCCTCAAGGTGACCACGCTCGGCTTCGGTTGCATGACCACCTCCGACCCGAGCGTCATCGAGCGCGCCGCCGACATTGGCATTAATTACTTCGACACCGCTCGCGGCTATCAGCAGGGCAACAACGAGCGCATGGTGGGCGCGGCGCTCGGAGCCCGGCGCAAGCAGATTGTCCTTTCCAGCAAGTCCCACGGGGCCAACAAGGCAGAGCTGCAAGCACATCTCGAAACCAGTCTGCGCGAACTCAAAACCGATTATCTCGACATCTGGTATCTCCACGCCAAGGGCAGCCCCTCTGAAGTGACCGACGAGATGATCGAGTACCAGCAACTCGTGAAGAAGCAGGGCAAGATTCGCTTTGCCGGCGTCAGCACTCACAGCGGCCAGCCGCAACTGCTACCCTGGATGGCGCAGAAAGGCGTCTTCGATGTGGTGCTGACGGGCTACAACTTCACCATGGATGCCGGCATGAGTCAGGCCATCGATACCGCCGCCAAGGCCGGCATAGGCGTCGTCGGCATGAAAGTGATGGCCGGCGGATTCCGCAGCGTCAAGCCCAGCGATCCGCTCTTCCCCAAGCTGAAGCGCGACGGCGCCATGCTGGCCGCCCTCAAGTGGGTCCTCCACAATCCGCAGGTGTCCACAACCATCCCTGGCATGACTGACATGGATCAGCTCGACGAGAACCTTCAGGCCATGGCCCATCCCTTCGCGGCCGGCGATGAAAAAGTTCTCGCCGCCCATCTTGAATCCATCAAGCCGCTCTATTGCCGCATGTGCGGCGAGTGTGACGGCGCCTGCCGGCAGGGCCTTCCCGTCGCCGACGTTCTCCGCATCCTCACTTACGCCGACGGCTATCGCCAGTTCGCCCTCGCGCGGGAGAGATTCCAGGAGCTCTCTGCCACGCACCGCGCCGTTCGCTGCGGCGATTGCACTGAATGCACCGTGCAGTGTCCCCACGGCGTTCGCGTTGCAGAGCGCGTCGCCCGCGCCCAGGAACTGTTTGCATGAAGACTGCCGGCCTGTTTCTTATCGTGCTTGCCGCCGCCGGCGCCGCGCGCGCACAGGACGTTCTGAGTTGCGGCTACGCGCCCGGCTGGGAACCGACCGGCGCCAAACGCAGCTATGTTGCCGACAGTCTCTTCGACTACAAAGACGGCGGAGCCGAAGGCTACCTTGCCTTCGGCTTCACGCGCATGACAGGCATCGACTGCAAGCGCGGCGCTGACACGCTGACCATCGACATCTCCGAGATGACAGACGCCGACGCGGCTTACGGCATGTTCACCGCCAACCGCGATCCCAATCTGCCCACTGCCCCCATTGGCATGGGCGGGCAGATGCAAAAGCAGAGCGCCAGCTTCGCCAAGGGCAAGTACTACGTTGAGATTGTCGCCATTGCCTCTAGTCCCGAGACCGACGAAACCGCTGTACTGAAACCCTTTGTCGCAGCCATCGAGCACCGCCTGGAAGGCCGCACCTCGCTGCCTGAGACGCTCAGTTGGTTTCCCGCGCAAGACCTCGCTGCTGCCGGCTTGACTCCGGAAAGCGTGCTGGGCCTGCGCCTGCTCAAGCGCGGCTACGTGGCCAAATACAAACAAGGCCAGGCGTTCATAGTGCTTGAGGCTTCGCCGGAGGCCGCTGCCGATGTGCTGAAGAAACTGCGCGCGCGCTTTGACGGAGCTGTCGATGCCAAGGCCGGCGACGAAGCCTTTCAGGTGAAGGCGCAGTACCTTGGTGGACTTTGTTTCTTCCGTAAAGGCAGCTACCTGGGCGGATACGCAAACCTGCCCGATTCCGCCGCAGCGGTTGCCCTGGCGGTTCAGCTCGCCGCCCGCATTCCCTGATTGCTTCTTTCGAATGAATTGGCTGCTCGCCAAGAGTGCGACTGCGCCTAACGGATGTTGACCACCGGCGCAGAAGCAGGAAGTGTGAAGAGGAAGCGGCTGCCCTTGCCGACGGTGCTCTCTGCCCAGATGCGGCCCTGGTGCTGCTCCACAATGCTGCGGCAAAGCGCCAGGCCAAGCCCGGTCCCGCCCAGCGCCCGCGAGTCTGAGGCGTCTCCCTGCTGGAAGCGGTCAAAGATGCGCTCCAGCTTGTCGGGCGCAATGCCTCGGCCCTGGTCCTCGACGATGAAGCAAACCTCACCGGAGGGCGCGGGTTGCGCGGCCAGGCGGATCACCGTCTCCGGAGGAGAGAACTTGATCGCGTTTGACACCAGTTCGTTCAGCACTTGCAGAATGCGGTCCTGATCGGCAAGCACCGGTGCCGGCTGCGCGTCAATGCGGAAGCCGATATGCGCCTGTGCCGCCGTGGTGTGAGCCACATCGGCCGCGCGGCGCAACAGGTCCACAGCCTCTACCGGCTGGCGATGCAGCGGCAACCGCCCGCGCTCCACGCTGTCAAAGTCCAGAATGTCGTTCACCAGCCGCACCAGCCGGTCGCAGTTGCCAATGGCCATCTCGATCATCTGGCGCTGCTTCTCAGGCCGCTTGTCCAGCGAGCCGGAAGAGATCAATCCCAGCGAAGCGCGCAGCGAGGTTAGTGGCGTGCGCAACTCGTGGCTCACCGTCGAAATGAACTCGTCCTTCATCTTCTCCAGGCGCCTGCGCTCCGACACATCCTGGAAGGCAACCACCATGCCCGAGATCTGCCCGTCCTGAATGAGTGGGCTGGCACTGTACTCCACTGGAATGGCCGTGGCGTCCTGCCGCCAGAACACTTCGTCGCGCATGCGAATGGTTTCCCGCCGGCGCATCGCCTGCAAGATCGGGCTGGTGGCCCTGGAGTAAGGCGTGCCGTCGGCATGGCTGTGATGAATCACCTCATGCACGTCTCGTCCGGTCAACTCCTCCGGCGTATAGCCCAGTGCCCGGGCGGCTGCCTGGTTGATGAAAGTCAGCCGGCCTTCCAGATCGATGCCAAAAATGCCGTCGCCCACCGATTCAAGAATCAGCTCGCGCTGCCGCGTCGCCAGGTGAAGCGCTTCCTCGGCCTCGTGCTGCTCGGTCACGTCGATGCCGTGGTTCAAGATGAAGGGCCGCTCGCCGGGCAGCTCCACCCGCCGGCTGCGGAAGGCGATGCGGCGATAGACGCCGTCGCTGCGTCGCAGCGGCAAGGCGCCCTGCCACTCATCTTTGGTAATCAGCGCACGCAGGCATTCCTGAAAGGCTGAAACTCCCGGCCCATCCAGCAGGTCGGTCACCGACCGCCCCGTAAGGTCTTCCGCGCGATAGCCAAGCGTCTCCGCAGTAAACGCGTTGAGCGAGGTCAGCCTGCCTTCCATGGAGCAGGTAAAGACAAAGCCCAGGCTGCCTTCCACCACTTCCCGGTAGCGCGCTTCGCTCGACAGCAGCGCCATCTCGACCTGCCGCTGGTCGGTCACATCCTGGCCGCTGACAATTAGGTATTGAATCTCGTCGTTGGGTCCCTTCAGAGGACGAAGCGTCCAGCTGATACGGCGCGTCAGGTGCGGCATACCCGGATCCGTGCCGGTGCCGGCAATCCGCCACGCCGTCTCGTGCGGACCTGAAACCTGGCCGGCTGCAGCTTCGCGCAGCTTGCCCGCCGCCCATGGCCGATCTTCTGCCTCTAGAACCTCGTCAACAAACGGGCGGCCCACGGCATCGGCCAGGCTCAGCCCTGTCAGTTGCGCGCAGGAAAGATTCAGCCGCACCATGCGGCCTGCTGTGTCCAGCACCGCAACCAGGGCGGGAATCGAATCCAGAGTCGCCGCCACAAAACAGCGCTCAATGGCCAGCGCCCGCTCGGTGCGCTGCCGCGCCCGCTGCGCCTGCTCCTGGGCGCGAATGCGGTTGTACAGCTCAAGCCGCGTCGTCGCCTGGCGGCCCACAATCTCTAAAAGCGCAAGATGCTCTTCGCTGAACTGGTCCGGCTCCCGCGACAGAATGGCGAGCGTGCCCACCACCTGCTGCGCGCCGGTAATCAGCGGCGTTCCCGCATACGAGCGGCAATGCCCGCCCCCAGCCAGCTCAATTCCTTCCGGAGGAAAACGCGGATCCCGCCCCGCATCTCGAATCAGCAGCGGCTGCCCGGATTCCAGCAGCCATTGGCAGGCCGTAGTGGCCCGCGGCTGCTCGGTAGCGTGAAAGCCGTGCATGGACTTGAACCACAGGCGGCTGAAGTCCATCCACCCAATGTAGGCAAAGTCCGCCCCCCCCAACACGGCGGCCAGCCCCGTCAGCTCATCCAGCGCAGGATCTGGATTGCGATCGAAAATGTCGAATTCTGAGCGTGTCGCCATTCTTCGATCGACTCCCAGCAGTTGGCCTTCAAGTGCGAACATAAGGCGGGGTCACCCGATTGTTAGTATCCGGTAAAAGCAAGGGGGTGGCTGTCACACAAACGGGGTAAATTGTGCCCTCGACCATTACAACTGAAGTGCTTAGCGTTTTGCGCGAAAGTTTCAGGATACGGTTACCAACGTCACAAAACAGGCAACTAGGCGGCCCGGTACAAACGCCGTAAAATCGCCAGAAACCGCCGCCGCTTCAGATGCAGCGATCTTTGCCCGCTTCAGTTTCCTGTGGGTAATTTGCAACAATCGCCAGCGTCTGCCGGCTCATTGGCTCCCGCGTCCAGCACCACCTTCCAGTTGCCGTCTGCCTGCCTGCGCCAGATGGTGATGTAGCGGCCGGTGGTGGTTACCTTGTTGCCGTTGGCGTCTTTGCTTTGCCCCTCAAAGTGGCCCCAGGTATAGCCCACATCGCCTGACGGACCCATCACGGCATCGGTCGGCGTCCAGGTAAGCTGATAAGCCTGTGGAGACCAGTTTGCCGATTTCGCGATCGCCACCCGGCCCACCAGGGGAGCCGCGCCGTTGCCCAGCGCCACCCCATCCTCGGCAAACCAATCGGCGAACCCTGCTCCGCCGCGCGCCAGCACGTCTTTGGCAAAGCGCGCCTCCAGGTCAAAAAGCAGCATCTTGCCCGGCTTCACCGTCGGGTCAGTCAGCGGGTTGGGAGCGGCCGGGGCATTCGCGTCCGGAAACGCAAGCTGCGCCCTTGCCGACCTCGGCGCGCCAATCGCTATCATCCCTGCCGCCACAACTCCGCAAGCAAGCTTTCTCCAAAATCCCATTACTTTGCCATCCCTCTCAAAGTGCACAGCAGCCCCCATGCCAATCCTACAACCAGGGTTTTCAGTTCGCGAACCGGCTCGCCCCTTCAATGGCGCGCGTCCCGTTCCACCCGGCCCAACCAACCGGAACCGCATTGCCCCGTCTAACTAGAGAGCAGCCGAATCCACCGCATTGGTATACTATCGTTTGGCATTGATGCTCACCATAGCCCCAGCGCAAGGGGGCTTTTTTCTTTGCACGCCCGGCCTTTCCGGGAGAGGGATGCACATGGGAACACTGCTGGAATCCATCCATTCGCCCGCCGATCTGAAGCGTTTGAGCCTTCCGCAAATGGCCGAGCTGGCGGAGGAGATTCGCGAATTCCTGATCACCACGCTCTCGAAGACCGGAGGCCATCTGGGGCCGAATCTGGGAGTGGTGGAGCTAACCTTGGCTTTGCATACCGTCTTCAATACCCCTGAAGACAGGCTGGTCTTTGACGTCAGCCACCAGGCGTATATCCACAAAATCCTCACCGGCCGCCTTGACCGCATGGCGACCATTCGCCAGCCCGGCGGCCTGAACGGCTTCATGCTGCGCACCGAGAGCGAGCACGACTGCTACGGAGCCGGACACGCCGGCACCGCCCTCTCGGCCGCTTTGGGCATGGCCGTGGCCCGCGACCTGGCCGGGGGCACGGAGAACGTGATCGCAGTAGCCGGCGATGGAGCCTTCACGAATGGGATTTCATTTGAAGCGCTCAACAACATCGCCGAGCAAACCAAGCGCATGATCATCGTGCTCAACGACAACGAGTGGTCCATTGACCGCAACGTGGGCGCGATCGCCGGCTACTTCCACCGCATCGTCACCAACCAACACTACAACCGGCTGCACGACTCAGCCAAGCGCATCGTGGAGAAGATCGGCGGCAAGACCGCCGTTGAACTGGCTCACCGCGCTGAAGAGGCCGCCAAGAGCATGCTCTGGCCCTCCATCCTCTTTGAGGAGTTCGGCTTGCAGTACTTTGGCCCCATTGACGGCCACAATCTGCCCTTGCTTGTGGAGACATTCAAGTTCCTCAAGACCGTGGACCGCCCGGTGCTGCTCCATGTGCTCACGCAGAAAGGCCGCGGCTATCAGCCTGCGCTGGAGGGGCAAAAGAAGTTTCACGGCCTTGGCCCTTACAACGCCGATACCGGCATGACCGAGCCGCCCGGCATGCCCACCTATGCCGAGGTCTTTGCCAACACGCTCTCTGACCTGGCCAACAAAGACGAGCGCATCGTGGCCATTACCGCCGCCATGCCCAACGGCACCGGCCTCGATCTGTTCCGCCCTCACCATCCCAAACGATATTTTGACGTGGGCATTGCCGAAGAACACGCGGTCATCTTTGCCGCCGGCATGGCTACCCGTGGTTTCCGCCCGGTTTGCGCCATCTACTCCACCTTTTTGCAGCGCGCCTTTGACCCCATCGTCCATGACGTGGCCCTGCAAAAGCTCCCGGTGCTCTTCTGCATGGACCGCGCCGGCCTCTCCGGCGACGACGGTCCCACGCACCACGGGCTGTTTGACATCGCCTACCTGCGCGGCATTCCGGATATGGTTTTGATGGCTCCCAAGGACGAGGACGAACTGGCCGACATGATGAAGACCGCGTTCGAGCTGCCCGGTCCCAGCGCCATCCGCTATCCGCGCGGCACGGTGGCCGGGGTTGCCCGCAAGGCGGAGCCGCAAGCGATTCCCCTGGGCAAGGCGGAGGTGCTCAAAGACGGCTCGGAAGTGGCCATCCTCGGCCTGGGCCCGATGATCACTCTCGCGCAGGAACTGGCCGCGCGCCTCGAGCATGACGGCTACTCCGCGGCAGTGATCAATCCCCGCTTCGTCAAGCCGCTGGACCGCGAGATGCTTGAGGCCTACGCAAGCCGCGTGGCTGCCTTTGTCACCTTTGAAGACCACGTGAAGATGGGCGGATTCGGCTCGGCGGTGATTGAAGCGCTCCAGGAGATTGGCAGCGCCGTGCCGGTGGTTCGCATCGGCTGGCCCGACAAGTTCATCGAGCACGGCAAGATCAGCGACCTGCGCGCAAAACACGGGCTCAGCGTAGACGAGGCCCAAGCCCAGGTGATGCCGCTGCTCACCGGCCGCAAGCGCCGCACGCTCATCGCCAGTTAGAGGCTCAGGTTTCGCACTAACGCAAAGAAGGGCAGAAGCACTCCTTCCGCCCTTCTTCTTCTTGATAGCTGAAGTTTAGTCCGCCAACGCGGCAATCTCAGCCAGCTCAACCTTGAACGGACTGCCTGGCAATTCAAAAACCGTTCCTGGAGCAAGCTGGTCATTGCGGTACCGATAGTAAAGCTGCTTCTTGGGCTCGATCACCCAGATTGCGGCAATCCCCATCTGCTCGTACTCCGCCAGTTTTTCCATCGTCCGCGTCATCGTGTCTTCCGGCGAAAGAATCTCGAAGACAGCCAGCGGCGGATGGGTGACGATCTGTTCTCTCGGTGCCGACCGGCTCAGAAGCGTCACATCGGGCACCCGAAAACTATCGGCGGCTGTCTGTACGCGCAATTCAGGGTAGACACGAATCCCCCACTCAGGCTCGTGGCCCGCAAACCAGCGAACCAGCGCCTTCTGCCAACGGGCATGATCCAACTCGCCCACAGATCGGCCCTCGATCACCCCGGCCACATATTCGCAATCTGGCTCGGCGGTAGTTTTCAAGTACTCCTCAACGGAGATATGGGTCGCAGTTGCAGACATGGGGATAATCCTCCGTGCCTCACATTGTACGCCGGAATCGCTTCCCGGCCGCCGTCTCAGGTTGGCCTCGCCTCACACCACCGAGTAGCTAAGCCGCAGAATTCCGCTCTTCAGCACTGTGCTCTCATCCAGCCACAAGCTCCGTCGCCGTCCCTCATTCACCAGCGGAACGCCGCTGCCCAGCAGCACCGGCATGACGATCACGTCCATCGCGTCCATCAAGCCGGCATCCAGCAGAAACCGGAACAGCTCCCCGCCTCCAAACAGCCAGATGTCTTTCCCGTCCTCTGCCTTCAGCGCAGTCACCGCCTGCACAACATCCGTATTCAAAACGGTGACTCTGGGATAGTCTTCCTGCTTCAGCGTCCGCGAAACCACAATCCATTTGTGCCCCAGGTCCGGCCAATCCGCGGCGCGCTTCCAGGCAACCTCAAACGTCTTGCGGCCCATCAGCAGCGTGTCAAACTGCGCATGAATGGCTGCAAAATCAATCGCCGGATCGGAGACGATCCAGTCGTATTCACCGTTGGGTCCAGCGATAAAGCCGTCCAGGCTCATCGCCACGCCATAGCGCAAACGCCGCATCGCAGCCTCCGACTGAGAACAGCTTACAACTCCGCCGCGCCCAGCTTGACTCGAAGTCCAAAGGGACAGAGGCATTCAAGATCGCCTTGTTTTGCGCTCAAAATCATGGGAAAGGCCCTGTATGTATTTGACGAAAGATTCCGCGTTTTTTGGGGTCGCTGTTTACCAATCAGGCAATGGGAAGGATTCGAAGGTGAGTTCATAAGGCTCTTATTATGAATGCATTATTCGTCAATCCAGACCAGAAGCGCATGCGAAAAGCCCGCGTTTTCGGGGGGAGGTCGGCAATAAACTCGTGTCAACAAACTTTCACACCCTCGGGCTTTGGGACAAATGGAAGAGGATTCTGTATCTGCGCCCAGGTTTAGCGCCCATCACGCTGAAGTAGATTTTCTTCCCTCGTATCTGAGGCGGTGGGACATTCTCGGTCTCCAGCGAGGTGATACACCGCGCGTTGTAAGGTTGCCATGATTCGTGAAACGCAAGCACCAAAGTGAATTTTGAATAAGGCCTTCTCGGATACCAGTCGAACCAGTTTTCCCCCGCATGACTGTACAGATGAGGCATGGAATAGCCCCAACGAATCCGGATGTGCTCGTTCGCTCGCAGCGGTGTGGGAAAAGGGATGCGTAGGTACCCAACACGATCGTCGTTGTTCCACGGCTCCAACAACAGCGGCCGCAAAGAAGCGAGACCGATCCGCGACCAGCAATCCGTCAACGTGTTCGCGCGACTTGCGTGGCAATGCTCGCAATAATCCACCCAAAGTGGGAACTTGATTTCAGTCAGCGCGTCGTCTTGGATGTTGACCACGGTGCAGTCAACGTTCGCTCGTCCGTTCCCGTTTTCGTCTACAACGATCTCATGTCGCCAGTTGAGCATGCCGAAGTCTTGAGGGGAGTCAGCCAGGGTACCGGTGCGCATTGCCTGAGCGTAGCCAAGCTCCCCAGGAAGGCCCATCATCTTCACCCTGGTCACAAGGCCAAGGCGCCTCAACGTGCCGAACGCGCGCAGAATTGGTTTTTGAAGAAACCACGCCGTCGCGACTGAGAGGACAATGCCGAGTATGCCGAGGACGGTCCCGAACATAACCACCTCCTTGCTCTAGGTCGGATCTGTGCAAGATATTTCTAGACGCATGGTGCCTTCCATCGTACTCCAGCCTAAAAATCCGAATTTCTGCGACGGCTAATTTCGAACTTTCGGGTCTGAAGCGCCGGTCAATCGCAAGCTCCGCTCGCAATACACTTTCCCAAGGAGGTCGAAGCGGACGTCCATGGGAGTATCCTGTTCCGGATGAGGGACCGTCCGCCCATTCTCGCGGGGCCGTCTGTTGGGAACTGCACCTGCTGGGTGAATCACCTGCAATCCGGTGGCAGTTCTGATTGCCACGGGAATCGGTCCGGACAAACGTTGAATCGTCCCGGGGACTTCGAGCCGCGGCTACCCTTCCTCCGACTCCCGCAACTTCGCGATCACAGTGAAGTCTTCCAGCGTAGTCGTGTCGCCCTTGATCTCGCCGTGGCTGGCCAGCTCTCTCAGCAGCCGCCGCATGATCTTGCCGCTGCGGGTCTTGGGCAGGGCCTCGGTAAACCGGATATCGTCGGGCCGCGCGAGCGAACCAATCTCCTTTGAAACCCATTTGCGCAACTCGTCCTTCAGCGCTTCGCTGGGATCGTTGCCACTCTCCAGCGTCACAAAGGCCGAGATGGCCTGCCCCTTCAGCTCGTCGGGCCGGCCCACCACCGCAGCCTCGGCAACCTTGGAGTGCGCCACCAGCGCCGACTCCACTTCCATCGTGCCCAGCCGGTGACCGCTGACGTTTATTACGTCGTCCACGCGGCCCATCAGCCAGAAGTATCCGTCAGCATCCTGGCGGGCTCCGTCGCCGGTAAAGTAGCTGCCGGGAATGTCGCTCCAATAGGTCTTCCGATACCGCTCCGGGTCGCCGTACACCGTGCGCGCCATCGACGGCCAGGGCTTGCGAATCACCAGCAACCCGCCATTGCCCGCGGCCACGGGCGCGCCTTCCTTGGTGACCACCTCGGGCAGAATCCCGAAGAACGGTCGCGTGGCCGACCCCGGCTTGGCCGCCACCGCTCCCGGAATCGGCGCGATCATGATGGCCCCCGTCTCGGTCTGCCACCACGTATCCACAATCGGGCAGCGGTTGTTGCCAATCTTCTCCCGGTACCACATCCACGCTTCAGGGTTGATGGGCTCGCCCACCGTGCCCAGCAGCCGCAGCGAACTCAGATCGTGCTTCTCCACAAACTCGTCGCCCCACTTGATAAACGCGCGAATCGCCGTAGGCGCCGTGTAGAAAATCGTCACCTTGTGGTCTTCGATGATCTTCCAGAAGCGCGAGAAATCAGGAAAGTTCGGCGCGCCCTCATACATCAGCACCGTGGCGCCGTTCTGCAGCGGGCCATACACCACATAGGAGTGCCCCGTCACCCACCCGATATCCGCCGTGCACCAGTAAATGTCTTCATCCTTCAAATCGAACACGTACTTCGACGTGAGGTAGGTCTGCACCGCATAGCCGCCGGTCGTGTGCACCAGCCCCTTCGGTTTGCCGGTCGTTCCCGAGGTGTAAAGAATGTAGAGCGGGTCTTCGGAATCCAGTTCCGCGGCCAGGCACTCGGTGGGCGCATTCTCGACCAGGTCGTGCCACCACCAGTCGCGCCCTGACACCATGGTCACCGGCGTGCCGGTCCGCCGGAAGACCACCACGTGCTGCACCGTCGGGCAGGCCGCCATCGCCTCGTCTACCGTGCGTTTAAGATGGATCTCGCCCCCGCGCCGGTAGCTTGAATCCTGGGTCAGAATCGCCACGCAGGCCGAGTCGTTTACCCGGTCGGCAATCGCATTCGCCGCAAAGCCTCCAAAAATCACCGAGTGCACTGCCCCGATCCGAGCGCATGCCAGCAGGGCAATCGCCAGTTCCGGCGTCATGCCCATGTAAACGGCCACCCGGTCGCCCTTCTTGATTCCCAGTGCCTTCAGCGCATTGGCAAACTTCTGCACCTCCAGGTGCAGCTCGGCATAGGTGAGCCTGCGCACCTCGCCCGGCTCGCCCTCCCAGATGAGCGCCGTTTTGGCGCGCCGCGGGCCATTCACGTGGACATCGAGGCAGTTGTAGCTCAGGTTCATCTTGCCGCCCACAAACCACTTGGCCGAGGGCAGATCCCAGTCCAGCACCTTGTCCCAGAGCCTGAACCAGTGCAGATCGCGGGCCACTCCGCCCCAGAACCCCTCAGGATCGTCAATGGACTGCTTGTAGAGCGTTTCGTACTCTTCCAGGCTCTTCACCTGCGCCTTGGCACTGAACTCCGGCGGCGGCGGAAAGACGCGGTTTTCTCGTAATGTCGAGTCAATGTCCTGGTGCGTCGGGGCGGGAACGGGCAAGGAAGACATGCAAACGTCCTTTGGGGGAAGAAGAATTAAACCGGCTAACGGCGCGCCTCGGATGAGGCGTCCGCACAGAGTCCTGTGGGAGACACTCTATCGAGGCGGACACACACTCGGCAAGTGGAGGTGTGCTCGATCTGCCTGCCTTCTGTGGAAGCGCGACCTGCGCCACCATTTCTCGCTTCGGCAGGCAAGCCGCATGATTGGCGCAGGCTCGGACCAACTGCTACGCATACCGCTTCTGATGCCAAAGCCAGGCCGTGCGGATAATCTCGTCCAGCTTGGTATAGTGCGGCGTCCAACCCAACTCGCGCATCGCCTTTTTTGAGCTTGCCACCAGCACTGCCGGGTCGCCCGCCCGGCGCGGATGGATTTCCACCGGAATCGCGTGCCCGGTGACATGACGTGCCGAGTCAATCACCTGCCGCACGCTGAATCCCTGCCCGTTCCCCAGGTTAAAGATCAGCTTGTCGTGGTTCTCCAATGCGTTCAGCGCCAGAAGGTGCGCGTCCGCAAGGTCAGAGACGTGAATATAGTCGCGAATGCAGGTCCCGTCCGGCGTGGGGTAATCCTCTCCGTAAATGCGGATCGACTTGCGCCGCCCCAGCGCGACATCCAGCACCAGCGGAATCAGGTGCGACTCCGGTTCGTGCGCCTCGCCGCGCGTTACTCCGTTCGGCCCCTCCGGTGCTCCGGCCACGTTGAAATAACGCAGCGAAGCAAAGCGCAGCCCGTGAATTCGGTTCAGCCAGTCGAGCATGTGCTCCACCAGCAGCTTCGACTCGCCGTAAGCGTTAGTCGGCAAGAGCTTTGCATCTTCCTTGATGGGCACCGACTCCGGCTCCCCATAGACGGCAGCCGTTGATGAAAACACCAGCCGGCGCGGGCCGTGGGCGAGAATCGCCTCGAACAGGGAAAGGGTTGAAGCGGTATTGTTGCGGAAAAACTGCTCCGGGTGAACCATCGATTCGCCCGCCTCAATCAGCGCGGCAAAATGCAGCACGCCGTCAAAGGGCTTGCCCCGCTTTTTGGCCTCGATGAAAAGGTTTTCAATTGCGCCCCGATCGGAAAGCTCGCCCTCAACAAACTCGACCCCTGGCGGCAGCAGATCGCGCCGGCCGTGACTCAAATTATCGAATGCTACTGCCTCATGGCCCTGGGAGACCAGCAGCCCTGCCACCGTGCCCCCAATGTAGCCCGCCCCCCCAGTTACCAGCACCTTCACGGAATGCATACCTTTCTTCGTCGTCTCGGTCTAATATCTTAATCACAATGCAGTTTGCAAAGTGGGAACAGCATCGAAAGCAGATGCCTCACTCCCCCGTCGACAACAACACTCGCCGTATGTTTTATTCTATTCCAGGCGATTGCGCCGACCCGTTGGATGGCCTGTCCGGTTCTGCATCGTTGACCGAACCTGAGACAACCCGGCGCTAGCTGAAGGAACTCGGGTTTCCCTGATTCGTTGCCAAGGCAGGCAATTGGAGGGCTTCCGATGCCAGGGCTCTGGGCAACACTCAAACTATGCCGCGATGCCGGTCGGCAAATCCGGACCGGGGTCAGCCACGCGATTCACCCGGAGGCATGCGCGACCAGAATGAATGAGATAATGGCCTTGGCTTGTTTCGGCCCTCAACTCGAACGGGCGCTTATCCGTTACGGCTACAGTTTGATTCGCAACAGCAATGCTTCTAAAGTGGTAGAAAGGGCTCGTGTTGAAAGGGGTCAATCTCCAGTACGCTTGAGACGGCATACCCGCCTTCAGACCAGGGTATTTCCCGGCAGACAAGCCCAGACCCAGGAACCCACCCTGCTTCGCGATCTGCCTCCCAGCGTGTTGCAGGTTCGCGAGGCAAAACACCCCGTGGTCTCTACTTCCCACGAACGAGGATTCAAGGCATGGCGGTGAAGCGCTACCCAGATCGCATCACTCTCGGATTGCTCCCCGAACCGGAGGGCAGAAGCGCCTCATTTCTCACCAGTTCCCTGGTGAATGGGGTCATTCTGGCTTTGCTTCTGTTTATTGGGGCCTCGGCCAAGCAAGCCATCGAGAAACACCAGTACGAGCAGACGGTCCTGATTGTCCCCACCACTCCGCCCCCGCCCAAGCCCAAGCTCCCTGATCCGCCCAAGCTGGAAGAGCCGGTCAAGGTGCCCGATGTGAAGTTTGAAGCCCCCCGGATTCAAATGCCCAGGCCCGAGCCCAAGCCGGATCTGAAACCCATTGAGATGGAAGCCAAAATCAATCTGCCGGCCATCAAGTCGCCTAAGCTGGCTGTGGTTGAGGCGCCCCAGCCCAAGGCTGCGCTCGCCGCCCCCATGCCGGCCCAGGTGCCCCAGACAAGGGCCTCCACGGTCCCTGTCCACTTCGGGCAGACTTTTGGCGTCACGCCCAACCCCTATGCCACCCGGCCGGCCACTGTCGCGGCCATCGGCAACCCCTACGGCGGAAACCAGGGCGCCGCGATTGCGCCCCACGGCGTCGTCGGTTCCACTGGAATCGGCAACGGCATCAAGGCGAGCTCGAACGCGGGCGTGGTCGGCAAGGTGGCCTCGGTCGGCATTCCCGGCACGGTTGCGGGTACCGCATCCGGCGGCAGCACGGGCCACGTGGCCTCGGTCGGCATTCCCAGCATGACGACTGCCGTCGCCCTGCCAACCGTAACGGCTCAGCCCACTGCCACAGACCTCGAAGTCCTCTCCAAACCCCCGGTGCAATACACCCCCGAAGCCCGGCAATTGAAGATCCAGGGTGACGTTGTCCTGCGGGTCACTTTCACAGCCGCCGGCCGGGTTCTGGTCCAGAGCGTCGTGCATGGCCTCGGGCATGGGCTCGATGAAGAGGCCCGCCGCGTCGCCCAGCAGATTCGCTTCCGCCCGGCCACTCGCAACGGTCAGCCGGTCGACATGACCACTAACATCACCATCAGCTTCCAAATGGCGTAGCATCAAGATTGAGCTTTGTAACAAGCTGTACCCTGCCGCGGGATGCCGGTCTGGCGTGAGCGGCCTGTGAAGACTTGGAAGATCCAACCTTAGGAGCATGCAATGATGTTTCGAAAGATCCCCCTCACCGTCCTCATGGTTAGCCTGGCGGCTTCCTGTGCCTATGCCAAGAAGCAGCCCAAGTACGAACAGGGGCACCAACTCACGCCTGAACAGGCGGCGCTGGTGGAGAAGGCCATCGGACGGGAAAAGGTGCTGATCAAAAACATCCAGCAACGGACTCCCCTGGTGGAAACCTATATCCAGAACACCAAGCCCGACGTCAAGCTCTACCAGGTGCCGGTTGACGACGTGTACATGCTCAGCCGCATCGACTTCGGCAAGGGATTCTTTGACAAGACCTATTTGCCCCGCGCTGAGGCCAAGCACGGCTTATTCAAGGGCTCGTTCTCGGCCATCACCAATTTGACCAAGGCCCTGAGGCTGGACACGCGCTTCACTTACAATCCTCTCGGCTTCACCGAGATGATGTTTCTTGATCCCTCCAGCTTTGACACCCAGCACTATGAGTTCAGCTGGGTGCGGCGCGAGTTTCTTGGTTCGGTGCGCACCTGGGTCTACGATGTGCATCCCAAGGTCAACGGCGTTGGCCGCTTCTATGGCCGCGTATGGATCGAGGATCAGGACGGCAATGTGGTCCGCTTCAACGGCACATTTACCGCTCCCCGCTCTGAGGATGACTCCCGCTACTACTTCCACTTCGACAGTTGGCGCATGAATGTGCAGCCCGGCATCTGGCTGCCGGTGGCTGTTTACGTGGAAGAGACCGAGCGCATTGAAGGCGACAGGATGATAGGGCTCAAGGCCCAGACCCACTTCTGGGGCTACTCCCTCAAGCTGCCCACCCGCGAAAGCGAAAACGTCAGCGTGAAAGTTGACGATGCCATCGACAGAAGCGAAGACTCGCAGGATGTGGGCCCGTTGCAGGCTACCCGCGCGTGGATTACCCAGGCTGAAAACAACGTCATTGACCGGCTGATCGAGGCCGGCCTGGTGGCGCCCCTGACCACCGGCGGCTACGAATCCACGGTTCTCGATCAGATCGTCACCAACCTGGCCGTGCCCAACAACCTGGCGTTTACTGACCCGGTCCACTGCCGCATCCTGCTCACCGATACCGTCGAAGCCACCACCGTGGGCAATACCATCCTCATCAGCAAAGGGCTCATCGATACCCTGCCCAACGAAGAATCCATCGCCTCGGTCGTGGCCATGGAACTGGCCCACATCGCCATGGGCCACCACATCGATACCCGCTACGCCTTCAACGACAGGCTGCTCTTCCCCGACGAATCAACCTTCCAGCGCATCAACATGTACCACTCGGATATCGACAACCAGTCGGCCTCCAAGAGAGGCTACGAGTACCTTCAAGCCTCCATGTACAAGGACAGGCTGCCCAGCGCCGGTCTCTATTGGGCTGAACTGGCCGACCGGGCCAAGGTGCTCAAGGCGCTGAACACACCCAAGCTGGGTGACCCGCTGATCAAGGCAGACGGATCGCCCATGATGGGCGACCTGGCCCGCGGAGCGCCCAAAATCAACTGGGACGACCTCACTCAGATTCCTGCCCTGCCCCTGGGCAGTTGGCTCAAAACCGATCCCTGGGACGATAAGGTGCACATGCTGAACGCCAAGCGCTATGCGCCCATGAACCCGCGTGACAAGATGCCGCTTGAGGTGACGCCTCTGTTCTACAAGCTTCAGCGCTACGATGTCTCCAAGCTGGCCACGCCCCCGGCCGTCGCTCCCGCGCCGGCAACCGATCAGCAGGCCCCCCCTACAGATCCCGGGGCAGAAACGGCGCCTACCAATCAGCAGGGTGCGCCCCCGGTAGCACAGCCGCCCGTTGCCGATCAGCAAGCTGCGCCGGCGCAGTCAGCGCCGGCTCAACCATCGCAACAGCTTACCGGCACTTCGAATCCGCCTCCGCAATAGATTTGCACGCGACGATTTCTGGCTGGAAGACAAGGTTGGATGGTCTCTGGCCGCAGATCCTGAAATGATGCCCGTCAACCTTTGCCCAAAGTTACGGGTTCAAACTCCCCGAACAGGAAGTAGCTCGATTCAATGAGACGATCTGTCGCTTTGTTTTGCATTTTGCTCACCGCAGGAGCTGCTTCGGCCGTCGCCCAAGTGGCCCCGTCGGCCTTTAGCCGGCAAATCTCCATCACCGCCGGCGGCATGGGTTCCCTTTTCCAGCCCAGCTATCAAGGGGACTGGGATGCTGCATGCACCAGTCTGCGGCTTTGCCAACCCGTCTCCTCTCCGAGCCAGTCTGGCCTTTTTGGCGTCGGCGCCTACGTGGATGTGAAGTTCACGCGCTGGATTCAGCTTGAGGCAGAAGGGCGCTGGTTGCGGTTCAATCAATACAACCCCACGCAGTCCAAGGGCGGCGGCATCTTCGAGGACAACTATCTCATCGGGCCGCGCGTCCCCATTGCCCACGTCTGGAAAGCGTCCGTGTACGGGAAGGCTTTGATTGGCTACGGCAAGATGAATCTGGGGTACTACCCCGGCTATTGCACCACCTCGGCATGCGTTGCATCCGGCCGATTCACTGACGTCGCCTTCGGCGGCGGCGCGGATATCAAGCTGACCAGAAGAATCACCCTGCGCGCCTTGGACGCCGAGTACCAGTACTGGCCGCAATGGGGCGCCTCATCGCTGGCTCCTTACGGCGTCAGTGTGGGCGTAAGCTACAAAGTCTTCTAAACCCTCCCGACCCGCCCGCAGTTCCACAACCCGTGCAGCACTTCATGATCGACACAGCCAGAAGGGCCGCTCCTCAAGGAGCGGCCCTTC
>Ga0302320_10006587_pt1 | contig 25740 bp, 24 predicted proteins | sample Bog_T0_3_FD_202130 | JGI IMG/M metagenome (GOLD analysis project Ga0302320, IMG submission 202130) | Peat permafrost microbial communities from Stordalen Mire near Abisko, Sweden - Bog_T0_3 | ecosystem: Environmental > Terrestrial > Soil > Wetlands > Peat | place: Sweden: Abisko, Stordalen Mire... | reverse complement strand
CGGTAGAATCGGTCAAGCGAAAGCCTCTCTTTGTGCCTTAAACACTGTCTTGTCAACATGTTTGTAGCACAAAAAAGGCTTTCGCTAACTCAGGCTTCACGAATAATGCGGGCTAGAAGGTGGTCGATACCGTCAGGCGGAAGGTTTTGCGCGGTTCGTGGAACAGATAGCGCGAACCGTAGCCCTGGAGCGCTTCCTGGTAGGTATAGTCGCCGGCGCCGCCGGGCGGGAACAGATCGCGCGTAATCAGCTCAGCGGAGCAACTGCCCTTGTTGCCGCCGATGATGACGGAGTTGCAATAGGGTGTCTCATACAGGCGAAGCGGGTTGTATGCATAGTAGAGGCGAACCGGTGCGTTGATGATCGGCATGATGACCGAAATCTCGCCGCCCAGAGACATGCGCGGAACAAAGTTTGTGCCGGAGATCGGGCGAATGTTCTGCCGGAAGCCGACCTGCGATCCGGGAATGCCACCCTGGCACGAACCGTTGTTGAACACCGGGCAGCCGTAAAGCGGCGCGGTCAAAGAGGCAAAGCCTTCCGGGCTCTGCTTCAACTGTCCTTTGTTCAAAGCGGTGTCGATGCCAAAGTCGTCGAACACGGAAACCATGACCGGTCCGGCGATGGGGATGCGATACTCGGCGTTCGTCGTCAGACTGGTGTCGCCACCGATCGAGGCAATGCCGTAGACCGGGAGCGGAATCTGCAAGCACTGGTTGAGCTGCGGATTGCTGGGATCGCGCGGAACGCAGGAGCCATCCGGATTGGTCAGCTGCACGCTGACGCGGTTGGGCACATAGCCGTAGGGTGTTGCCCCGCGTACGTCGAATCCGCGCAGTTCGCCCTCGCCGCCCGAATAGAACCGATTGTTGGGCGGAGCCACATCGCCGCCGAAGCCTTGCACATAGCCCAATTGCGCGCGAATTCCCAGCACGTTGCGGCCATTCGCGGAAGGTATCAGGTAGTGCATGGGGAGGAACCGTTTGTAGGCCACGAACGGTGAAATGTAGCGGACGTTGCCGCCCAGGCCGGCGAACTGGAACACGCCCGTGTATTCCTTGCCAGTGCGTGGGCGCAGCGGGTTGTTGATGGTGTTGTAGCTGTAACTGAAGGAGACCGAGCTGTTTACAATGCCCGCCAGCGCGTTGCTGCCCTGGATGCCAGAGCGGAAGCTGATGGTCTGGAAGAATGTCTGCGACGCGGACGAGAAGGCCGTGATGGTGGACTTGTCGATGCGGTAGGTCGCGCCGATGCGCTGGAATGCATGCCGCTTGAGCGGATAGCTCAGAGAGAAGTTGAGGCCCGTCGCTGCCTGGTTGTAGTTCTGCGTCAGCGATTGCTGCGCAGCACTCAGGTTCGACGACAAGCCTGCCGATGTCTGGTAGCTTTTGGCAGGGTTGTAGTCGGTCTTGTTGTTGAAGATCTGGAAGCCCACGTTCAAAGGCCGGTTGCGAATGTAGGGCTGCGAGAAGCCGAACAGGAACTGGCGATTGACGTTGCCCAGGTTTCCCTGCACGCTAAGCGTTTCGCCCAGGCCGAGGAAGTTGTTGGTCTGGTAGTTGACGCCGAGGAACGCTCCCTGGAGTCCACTTACGCCGCCATTCAACCCAATGGAGTTCTTACCTTTCTCCTTGACCTTCAGCAGGAGGTCCACGGTGCCGGCTTCCGCATCCTGATGCGCTTCGGAATCCTGCTCCACTTTGAGAGGCTCGAAGTACTCCAACTGGTTCAGGCGCAGCAGGCTGTATTCCCAAAGCTGCGAGTTGTAGACCGAACCTTCATCGAGCAACAGCTCGCGGCGAATCACCTTGTCGCGGGTGATGGTATTGCCCTGGAACTCGATGCGCGAAACGTAGAAGGGCTTGCCTTCGTCGATGTCAATATCGAGGGACACCGTCTTCTTCTGGTCATCGTAAACTGGCTTGGGGATGGCGCCAAAGTTCACATAACCCAACTGCCCATAGGCCTTCTTCAGGTTTTCCAGACCCTTTTGGATCAGGGTGGCGTTGAACCAGTCTCCATCTTTCAAGGCGAAGGTGCCGCGCAGCGCTTTGGTGTTGGAGACGGCCTTGTTGCCGGTGAAGTTGATCGTTCCCAGCCGATAGCGCGCGCCCTCTTCCACGGGCATCAGGATGTCGATGCGCTTTCCCTTGTTGGGGCGGAAGGTAAAGATGTTCAGGCCGCCTTCATCGCGGATCTGCGTCTTCGGTTCTTCGATGGCCGCATTGGCGTAGCCCTTGTCGCGATAAGCCAGGCGCACACGCTCGGTGTCTTCTTCGAGTTTGGAGGCGTCGAACGTCTGCGGGAAGAGGTCTTCAAAGATCAGCGAGTAGGGAATGCCGATCGGTTTCAGGTTCTTCATGGAGCGGCGCAGGATCAGTCCGCTGAGATGCTGGTTGCCGACGAACTTGATATTGCCCACCTTCACGGTGGGGCCTTCCTTGATGTTGAAGTTCACCTGCACGGCTGCCGGGGGAATGTCCTTGATGTCCAACTTCACCGTGGCGAACTGGTGGCCGTGCTCGGAGAGAATCTCCTTCAACACGGTGGTGGCGCGCAGAATCTTGGCCGCATCGTACTGGCTTTCGACGCTCAGGCCCACCTTCTCCTTCTTGAAGCGATCCAGCACATCCGATTGCGAAACGGCGTTGAGGCCTTTGTAGTTGATTTCGCGAATCGTGGGCTTTTCCTTGACGAAGATGTCGAGGATGATGCCCTTCTCTGAGTCTTCCCGCTCGATACGCAGATTCTCAAAGTAGCCGGTGTTCCACAGCGAGTTGAAGTCGCGCTCAATCGAGACCGGATCGTAGGCGTCGCCCGCGTGCGTGAACAAGCGGGCCAGGATGGTTTCTTTCGGGATGCGGCGGTTGCCGATGACGCGAATCGATTCAATGGCCTGGGCCTGCTGGGCCTGCGCAATGCCCGGAGTCAGCAGAGCGGTGAAAGGAGCGGCCACGGAAACCGCGAGCGGCAATGCAAGCAACTGGGCCAACACTGGCGCCACTCCAGCGAGAAGGCTCGGCGTGCGCGGTACGCGGAAGATGGAAGCGTGCTTGATCTTCACCGGGCTTGAGCCCTGCGTAGAGCACAAATTCTGTTGCGGGCCATAGTTCGCCTTCTGGTTCGGCTTCACGGGAAGAATATCGACACCCTCACTGCTCAAAAAGTTCTTGTCCTGCATCCTGCAACGGAGGAAAGATTGATTATATTGGACCGGTACCCGCTCGCCCAAACCTCCGGGCGCTGGCAGGGCGGTGCAAACGCATCTCTCCCACCTACTCCGAGCCGCGCAATTCCCAGCCAACCGGAGCCTAACCCTCAGTCTACCGGAAGCTGGTGGGTTGGGCCGTGATAGCCCCCGACCCGTTTGAGCAGCATCCCTCTTTAGACGCAGACGGTTTGCACATGGCATCCTCGTCCTGGAGAGGTTTTCAGACTTATGCCGAATTCAGAGGCAACCCTCTACGGATTCTCGGCTCCACTTGTCGATGGGCGTGTGGTGCGCTTGGACGAGTTCAGAGGCAAAGTGCTGCTCGTTGTGAACACCGCGAGCCAATGCGGATTTACGCCGCAGTACGAGGGCCTGGAGCAGCTGTACCGCCGTTACCGGGATCGAGGATTCGCGGTACTGGCCTTTCCTTGCAACCAATTCGGAGGCCAGGAGCCGGGCTCGGCAGAAGAGATTGGCGCCTTTTGCCAGGAGAATTACGACGTGGACTTTCCTTTGTTCAGCAAAGTCGACGTCAACGGCAAAGCTGCCGATCCCATCTTCCGCTTTCTCAAGCGGGAGAACACAGGTTGGCTGGGACGTTTCATGGCCGGCAGAATCAAGTGGAACTTCACCAAGTTTCTCATCGACAGGCAAGGGCGGGTGGCCGCTCGCTTCGGACCCTCCATCTCTCCGCAAGCGATTGCGCCACAGATTGAGAAGCTTCTGAGTAGCGAACCATGATTAATCGAAGCGATATGCGCTGATGGCTGCGCCCATGGGCTGGTCGGTGAAGATGCGCGTCCCTGGCCCATCGGAACCTGCCCCCGCGGCCACCATCAGCGGAATCAAGTGTTCTTCGCGGGGGTGGGCAAACGCAGCGAACGGTGCGCTGCGCCAGTGAGCCAATTGCATGGCCCGTTCTTCTCCAGGCGATTCAACCGCATGGGTAAGCCAGTCGTCGAAGGCCCGTGCGCGTTCCGGCGTCTCCGGCCGCATATACGCCTTGAGGTTGTGGAAGCTCATGCCGCTGCCAACGATGAGCACCCCCTCATCGCGGAGGGGAGCCAGTGCGCGCCCGGCGGCTCCATGCAGCGCTGGATCCAGCGACAGTGCAACGACTGGAATCTGCGCCTGCGGGAAGGCCACCTTCAAGGGAACGAAGACACCGTGGTCAAGCCCGCGGGCAGGGCTGGTCGCGGCGGGGAGCCCCGCTCCCTTGAGGAGACTTTCGACTCGGCCGGCCAGTTGCGGATCGCCGGGAACGGGCCAGGTTAATCGATACGTGTGTTCCGGGAAACCGTAGTAGTCGAAGATCAGCTGCGGATGCGGAGCGGCACTCGCTGTGAACGCGGGCTCTTCCCAATGGCCACTGACCACAAGCAGCGCTTTCGGTGGTTCCGGCAACGTAGCCGCCAGCCCCTCCAGCAAGTGCCGGGTCGCGTGCCATGTATCGGCCGGACCCCAGGTCCAATCCATGAAGAAGCAAGGTCCACCCCCGTGAGGGATGAAGATCGAAGGCTGGCGCTCGCGGATATTTGGCATCTCTTACCCCGGACATCCCGACGCCATGGCAAAGCCCTGCGCGGGGTAGTTGTTTGAACAACTATCGGTTCGATGCTCTCCCCGCCCGCTCGATTCACTCTTTCCTCCCGCCGCAGGCGGGGGTCGGGCTTGCCGCCCTACCGTCCGCTGGAATGCTTCTTTCCAAATTGCCGCAGCTTGGCCAAGGTGGCCGCCGCCTCGCCGGAGTCAATGGCATCTGCCCCCATGGCCACGCCTTCCTTGAGGTCGAAGGCTCGTCCGGCGGCCACCAGCGCCGCAGCGGCATTCAGCAGGATAATGTCGCGCCGCGGGCCGGGTATGCCGGTGATCACGTCGTACAACAGCGAAGCGTTGGTCTCGACGTCGCCGCCTACAAATTGGTCGAGCGTGGTCCGGGGCAGCCCGGCCATCTCGGGCGTTACCCGCGCACCTTTCAAGGCCGGCGTTCCCGTCTCCGATTCCTCGACACGGCATACGATCGATTCGCCGGTAGTGGTCAGCTCGTCGATGCCGTCCGTCCCATGCACCACGAAGGCGCGCTTGGACCCCAAGGCGGCCAGCGTTCGACCGACGAGGAGGACGCGGCTTGGGGCGAGGACGCCGATGACCTGGTTTCGCGCGCCGGCCGGATTGGTCAACGGACCGCACAGATTGAAGATGGTGCGGAAGCCCAGCGCCTTGCGCAGCGGCCCCAGGGCCTTCACAGCTGGGTGATAAAGCGGCGCATAGAGAAACATGAAGCCGGTGGAACGCAGGCATTCCGCGGCCAGCTCGGGCGAAAGGTCGATGGGCACGCCCAACGCCTCCAGCACATCGGCCGCCCCGCAACGTGAAGTCACGGCGCGGTTGCCGTGCTTGGCCACTTTGGCGCCCACCGCCGCCGCAATAAGGGCAGCACCCGACGAGATGTTGAAAGTAAGTGGCCCCCCCCCACCCGTGCCCACAATATCGACCAACTCGGCGCGCTCCGCGCCTTCCAGGGGTACAGGCACAGCCCGTTGCCGCATCACGTCCACAAATCCAGCCAGCTCGGGGACCTGCTCGCCGCGTGTGGCGAAGACGGTCAGGAGGGCGGCGATCTCCACATCCGGCACCGTGCCGGTAAGGATGTGCGTCAGCGCGTCGGCAGCCTGCTCGCGGGTCAGGGCGGTCCCGTCTTCCGCCAGGGGCTTGAGGAGTTCCTTCACAGTGGCCATATACCGATATGGTAAAGGCCCGGCAGCGCGGCGCATTCTGGGAAGGCCCCGGAAAGTGGTTTGCCGGTCCTTCGGCGGGCGAGATAGTATTTAGAGACCGCTGTCACGGCTTCGCTGGCCCGGAAATCACCGGATCCACCGCCGAATCTCCCAAGACGCAGCGGACTGGACGGATCCAACTTGAAAATCCACGAGTATCAGGCAAAAGAGATTCTGGCCAAGTACGGTGTCGCTGTGCCGAAAGGCGAGATGGCCAACACGCTGGAAGAGGCGAATGAAGTGACCCGCAAGCTCTTCGCCGAGGGTGCAACCGGCGTCGTCGTCAAAGCGCAGATTCATGCCGGCGGTCGCGGCAAAGGTGGCGGCGTCAAGGTTGCCAAGACCCGCGAAGACGCAGAGCTCTATGCCAAGAACATTCTCGGGATGCAACTGGTGACCCACCAGACCGGCCCCGCAGGTCAGAAGGTGCAGCGTCTGTTGGTGGAAGAGACGGCGGCCATCGATCGCGAGCTTTACCTGGGAATTGTGCTGGATCGCGCCACAGGCAAGCTGGTCTTCATGGCCTCGCAAGCCGGCGGCATGGAGATTGAAGAAGTCGCGGCCAAGACGCCGGAAGCCATCTTCAAGGAGACCATCGATCCGGCGATCGGCTTCGGCGGATGGCAAGCACGCAAGCTGGCCTTTGCGCTGGGCCTCAAGCCCACACAGATCAGCGCCGCCGTCACCTTTCTGCAAAGCCTCTACAAGGCATTCATTGACACGGACGCATCGCTGATCGAGATCAATCCGTTCATCACCACGAAGGATGACAAACTGTTCGCGCTGGACGCCAAGATCACGTTTGACGACAACGCCTTGTTCCGCCATCCGGCTATCAAGGCGCTGCGCGACACCGCGGAAGAAGATCCGCTTGAAGTGGAAGCTAGCAAGTATGCGCTGAACTACATCAAGCTCGATGGGTCGATTGCCTGCATGGTGAACGGCGCCGGCCTGGCCATGGCCACCATGGATATCATTCAATACGCCGGAGGCAGCCCAGCCAACTTTCTGGACGTAGGCGGCGGCGCCACTCAGGAGCAGATTGAGCATGCGTTCGAGATTCTGCTCAGCGACGCGAATGTGAAGGCCATCTTCATCAACATCTTTGGCGGGATTCTCCGCGTCGATCGCCTGGCCACCGGCGTCGTCGCAGCGGCGCGCAAACTCAGTGTCAAAGTGCCCATCGTGTTGCGGCTGGAAGGAACCAACGTGGAAGAAGGGCGTCAGGTTTTGAAGGAATCCGGTCTTGACTTCCAGGTCGGTGCAACGATGGAAGAAGCGGCAAATCTGGTTGTCAAGGCAGCTTCTAGCCGCTAGCTTTCAGCTCTCAGCTTGCTGTGTACGCGGAATGGAGATTTGGCTTGGCACAGGCATTTCAGGATCTGACCGTTTGGCAGAGAGCCATGGAAATGACGGTTTGTGTCTATAGCCTCACCCAAGCCTTTCCGAAGAACGAGATGTATGGATTGACCTCGCAACTGCACAGAGCTGCTGTTTCTGTGGCAAGCAACATTGCCGAGGGCAGGGGACGAATGACAGACGGCGAATTCCGACAGTTTCTCGGAATTGCGCAGGGATCAACTTACGAAGTACAAACGCAACTTCTGGTAGCCGAAGGATTGAAGATGGACGATGAACAAGTGCTCCGACATGGGCAGGCTCTCTGTGTTGAGACTTCCAAAATGCTGGGCGCGTTTATCCCCTCTTTAGGAGCTAGAGGCTAGAAGCCAGAAGCTAGGAGCTGTTCTTCATGGCTGTACTCGTTGATAAAAACACGCGACTGATTGTGCAGGGAATTACCGGCAAAGAAGGCACGTTCCACGCCAAAGGCGCGGCGGAATACGGAACCAATGTTGTAGGCGGCGTGACTCCGGGCAAAGGTGGCACAACTCACGAAGGATGGCCTGTCTTCAACACCGTGGCCGATGCCGTAGATAAAACTGGCGCCAACGCGACGGTGATCTTCGTGCCGCCGCCTTTCGCCGCCGATGCCATTTTGGAAGCTGAAGACGCGGGCATTCCGCTCATCGTCGCCATCACGGAAGGCATTCCCACGCTGGACATGGTCAAGGTGTGGTCCAAGCTGAAGACCTCCAAGTCGCGGCTTATTGGACCCAATTGCCCTGGAGTGATCTCTCCAGGCAAGGCCAAGATCGGCATCATGCCGGCGCGGATTCACCTGGAAGGCAACATCGGCATTGTGTCGCGCTCCGGCACGCTGACCTACGAAGCCGTGCACCAGCTCACCCAGCGCGGCATCGGGCAGTCCACGGCCATCGGTATCGGCGGCGATCCCATCATCGGCACCACGCACATTGATGCGCTCCGGCTGCTCAACGACGATCCGGAGACGGAAGCCATCATCATGATCGGCGAGATTGGCGGCGCGGCTGAAGAAGCCGCGGCCGAGTTCGTCAAGCAGTATGTGAAGAAGCCCGTTGTTGGTTTTATCGCCGGGCAGACCGCCCCGCCGGGACGCCGCATGGGGCACGCTGGCGCCATCATCTCGGGCGGCCAAGGCACCGCAGCCGACAAGATGAAGGCAATGACCGAAGCCGGCATCCACGTTGTTGTCTCCCCCGCCGAAATCGGCGCGACCCTCGCCCGGGTTATCGGCAGAGGCTAACTTCCTGCTTTCTGTCCAAACAAGAAAGCCCGCCGCCTCGGTGGGCTTTCTTGTGAGGCGGCACAGATCCATTGCGCCGATGAATCGCTGCAAAGCGGCATCATGAGCCACCCCCCTTGGACCGCCAAGTACAATCAAGGAAAGAGATCATCAAGGAGCAACGAACGTGGCACAGCGCACATTCAGCATCGTCAAGCCAGACGCGGTTCGCAATGGGTATACCGGGGCCATCCTGGCGGAGATCGCCAAGGCCGGATTTCAAGTTGTCGCGATCAAGAAGCTATCCATCTCCAAGGCGCAGGCTGCCGGCTTTTACGCCGTGCATAGCGCCCGCCCGTTCTTCGACAGTCTGACTACGTTTATGTCTTCCGGCCCCATCGTCTTGCTGGTTCTGGAGAAGGAAAACGCCATTGCGGATCTGCGCAAGCTGATGGGCGCTACCAACCCCGCCAATGCCGAAGAGGGAACCATCCGCAAGAAGTTCGCCGGCTCCATCGAGGAGAACGCGATCCACGGTTCCGATGCTGAAGAGACAGCGGCCTTCGAGATCGGCTACTGGTTCGCCGGCTATGAACTCATCTAGTTTGGAACCGTCTGGCTTGTAGGCCGGGTGGGTGTTTGGGCCCCCGCATCTTGCTCAAACGCCCTACCCATCTCCAAACAAATCGTCGATCTTTCCGCGCAGGGCCGCTACTTCCTGTCGTAGTTCGGCTACCGCGGCTTCCAACTGCGCAATGCGGCCTTCCTGGCTGGCATCGTCCTCCGGCGTTCGCGCCCCATACGCAGCAACCGCCCGTGCCACGGGAGCCGTCTCCGTTTCGAGCGCAACCTCCAACGCCCCCGACAGCAAATGCGCATACCGCGCCTCCTTGGTCCCAGGCTGGCGCGGCAGCACCGCCGCCAGAGGCGGCTCGCGGTCCATCAGCTTCTGCAACCCCGCCGTCACCTCTCCAATCTCGTCGAACTTGTGCAACCGGTCGGTCCGGCTGCGCAGTTCGCCCGGCGTTTGCGGCCCGCGCAAAAGCAGCACGCACACCAGCGCCGTCTCTGCGCGCGTGAAGTTGAAGGCCTCGCCCAGCCAATGCTCGTACTTGGTTACCCGGCCATCGGCACCGCGCGCCCTCCCGGCCAGCCCCTGGTCCTCCAGTCTGCGCAGCGCCAGCCGCACTTCTTCCTCGTCCAGCCGCATCACCGGCTCGCGGTTACTCAGTTGGTTGCATGCGTTCACCAGCGCATTCAACGACAGAGGGTAGTAGTCCGGGGTGGTCACTTCTTTTTCTACCAGCGCGCCCAGGACACGGGCCTGACTGGGGCTGAGAACAATGGGTTGGGAGATAGGCATAGGCTCCTCTCCACTTTGCGCCGGGGCGCGGGTTGAGTCAATCCGGGTTCGGTCAATCCATGTTCATTATTCTGGGTCTCGCAATCCGGCCCGGCTCTGCGATACTAGCTTGTTATGCCCATCGACGATTTGCAGCAAGCAGCGCAAAAGATTGCCGGATTTCTCGCTTCCCTCAACAAGCTCGGCGGCCTACGCCTCAAGTACCGCATCACCGCGGGGGATGGCGCGCACGACCCCCAGGGCCTGGAAGGCCGCCAGATCTATGTGGAACTGGGCGGCCCCGACGTGCCCCTGGTTACCCAGCACAACGGCGAGCTCTTGCGCGCGCTGGAGACCGTCGCCGCGCAGATCCTGCGGCTCGATCAGCGCGAACACGATCTGGTCAGCTTCGATGCGGATAACTTCAAAGCCATGCGCGCACAGGAGCTCAAGCTTCAGGCCGAGGTGGCGGCCGACAAGGTGATCCGCACGGGGACGCCCTTTGCCTTTCCGCCCATGAACAGCCGCGAGCGCCGGCTGCTGCACATGTCTTTCAAAGACATTGAAGGCGTGGAGACAGCCAGCTCCGGCGAAGGCCAGGACCGCTTCCTAGCCGTCTTCCCGGCGGGCAAGACCCATCTGCCCGTCGCCGCCCCGGTCAAGCCGCGGGCCTTTGATCGCGGAGCCAGGCGCGACGACCGCCGTGATCGCCGCCGCTAGGCTTCAGTCTCAAAATGTTCTTCAAGAAGCAGGTGGCATCCCGAGGGAGCGCAGGATCCGCGGTTGCTTTCCTGAACATCTCCACCGAAGTTCAGAATTACTGACCCTCGCCTCGTCGCCGCTATGCCAAAATACCCATCAATGAGAAAATCTCTTCTTCCTCTCTTGCTGCTCATGAGCGCAGCTCTTTCACCCGCGCAGAAGCGCCTCATCCTGATCGACCAAGACGGCTCCGGTCCCGGCGGTTCCAACCAAATGTCCATGCTGGTCCTGCTTCAGTCGGCACATGTGGAAGTCCTGGGCATCACCATGGTGACCGGCAACGCCTGGCGCGACGAAGAAACCCTGCACACCCTGCGCATGCTGGAGCTCACCGGTCACGCCAACATCCCCGTGGCCAAGGGCGCGGTGTTTCCGCTGGTGCGCGATGAACAAGGGACGTTGATGGAGCAGGCACTCACCGGCAAAGTCGCCTGGCTGGGCGCGTGGGGGCAAGGTCCGACCACGCTGATGGAAACCGCCCATGGCGTTACCCCGTTTACGCCAGAACACCTGGACAAGCACGGTCCTTACGACATTCCGCCGCTGCCCGAAGGGATGCCTCATCTGAAGCCCATCGACGAAGACGCCGCGCATTTTCTCATTCGCCAGGTGCGCGCCCATCCGCACGAAGTCACCGTCTACGCGGCTGGCCCACTCACCAACATCGCCCAGGCCATCAGCATCGATCCCGAGTTCGCCTCGCTCACCCAGGGCCTCGTTGTGATGGGCGGAAGCCTCAATCCACAAACCGACGATCCCGAGTTTGCCACGAGCCCGCGCCATGAGTTCAACTTCTGGTTCGATCCCGAAGCCGTACACATCGCGCTGCGTGCCGCGTGGCCGCGTGTCGATGTCACCACCGTCGATGTCTCCGTGAAAGCGCCTTTCACGCAAAAGATGCTCGATGAGATCTCCAAAGCGCAGACGCCCACGGCCAAGTACATCGCCGCCTGGAGCCAGGACCGCTACTACCTGTGGGACGAGCTGACAGCCTGCGCGTGGCTCGACCCCACCCTGATCACAAAGGAAGAACGGCTCTACATGGATGTCGACCTGAGCCACGGGCCCAGCTACGGCAACACCCTTACCTGGACAGAAAAGTTCAAGCCGGCCACCGGCGTGGGGCTCGTCCATGCACAGGTCGACCTGGACCTGCCTCGCTTCCAAAAGATGTTTGTGGACCTGATGACGCGCGAGGATGCACACTGAGCGGCAAAGGATACCCCATGACACAAGCCTCCATTCTCGGCTCCAGCAAGCTGGTGGCCTTCGTTCCGGTTACCGATGCAGCGCGCGCCCTCGCCTTCTATGAAGGTGTGCTCGGCCTCCGTCTCGTCGCCGACCAAAAGCCGTTTGCCCTGGTATTTGACGCCCACGGGACCATGCTGCGGGTCACGCTCGTCGGGGCATTTAAGGCGCAATCCTTCACGGTGCTCGGCTGGGAAGTCGAGTCCATTGAGGAGACGGTGCAAGGGCTAACGGCTGCGGGCGTGGTCTTCGAGCGCTTTCCCGGGATGAACGACGCCCATCCGCTCGCCATCTGGGCCGCTCCCAGCGGCGCGCAGATCGCCTGGTTTAAAGATCCAGACGGAAATCTCCTCAGCGTGACGCAATTCTGAGGAACCCGGATCAAATGCGCGGGCACATCTGCGCCCTTCGCAAAATCGGCACGGGCGCCTACATCTGCGGCGGTTTCGTCAGCCGCTCCCACCAACTGAGCGGTCGAAGGAAGAAGATCAATTCTCCGGGTTGTGCTCGCAGATGCAGATGCTCGTTGCATTGGTTGGGAGCAATCATGCCCTGGCGCAGAATGGCATCGACGGCGAACTCCGGATCCTTATCCAAAGCTCCATTCGATGTCGGCGTTCCCTGGCAATAGTTGAACCAGGAAGATGGCTTCATCAGTTGCAGGCTCTGCAACTTGTCGATGATGGGAACCTCGGTCCTCCCCGCGGCATCCACGGCCCAAGTAAATCTCTGCCCTGGAAACAGGCACGCGCGACCGCAGTTCGGAAATACGGTCAATGACAAGGGAGCGCCCTCCTGTCCCGTATTTCCTATGGTCAACGGCTTCCCATCGTTCCCATTGAGGAGCAGGATGTGAATCGTTTTGGGCTGTTGCGTCAGGCAGAAGGGAGCGCAGGCCAGAAAAAGGAACAGAAGCGCAACGGCGAAGCGGAGTCGTCTCATCGTACCGTCCCTCGGCTGCGCGGCTCGCCCGTCAATGGGAGTGTTGCCCCGTGGAAGCGGTGCTGGCCAGCGCCTTGTCAATGTCGCTGTAAAGATCCTGCGATGGCTTCAGGACCTGGGCATATGTCACACCCTTGCTCCCGGCCGCCACCACAAAGATTGTGGGGGTGCTCCGGATGCCCGTGCGCCGGGCAAGCGCGACATCGGCGTCGACATCGCGGGCTAAGCTCCCCTGCGGGTCCATGGCAAACGGGAGCGCCAGCCCATGGCTTTGCGCAAACTTCTGCGTGAACTGGAAGAGCACGTCGGCGTTATAGATCGAGTTTTGGTTGGCAAACACCTGGTCGCGATACTCGTCGCCCAGCGCCTTGCTCTTCAGGTCGAACCAGCGCGCGTCGATGGCCGCGGCGCGGCTCCAGTTGTGATACGGAATGAGGAAGTCGTGGCGCACCCAGGGAATCTTATACTGCGCGGCAGCAGCTTTCAACGTCGAATTGGCAGCGGCACAGGCCGGGCATTCGAGGTCGTCGAACTCCACAATTGCTACGCGGGCGCCCGCAGGCGGACGCAGCCCGGAAGCATCCAGCACCTGGATCGGTGTCTGCGCACCAGTTGCCGGAGCGAGTCCGAGCGAAGCAAGGGCGAACACTGCGGACAGCGCCATGCGAAGGCCAGCGCCGGAGTTGGGGACGGAGAGGAAGGAGCGTCGCATATGCATTGGACGAGTCATGCAAACAGATTGTAACGAGCGTATGTTCATCGCAAAGGGTCTTCGCTCAATATGCCGTCGAACCCTTACCGCGAACGCGTATCGGCAATCGCCTGGTCGATCAACTGGTAGAGCTTGCTGCGGTCGACCACCTCGACGAACGGAGCGCCCTTCGAGTTCGCGGTGACCACCCAGATCGTGGGGGTGTGCTCGATGCCCACACGCTGTCCGAGAGCATAGTCCGTCTTCACCTCGGCAGAAAGCTTACCCTGCGGATCGACCGCGAACGGCATGGCAATCCCTTTGCTCTGAGCGAACTTGTCCGTAAAATCGTGCAAGATTTCGGGTGTGGTGATCTGCGGCTGGTTGGCAAAGACAGAATCGCGATACTCGTCGCCCAGAGCTTTGCTCTTCAAGTCGAACCAGCGCGCATTCACCGCGGCGTTGAAGCTCCATGCATGAAAGGGCAAGGGGAAGTCGTGCCGCACCCACGGGATCTTGTACTTCGCGGCGGCTTCTTTCAGCAGTGGATTGGCGTGCGCGCAGTCCGGACATTCCAAGTCCTCAAACTCCACAATCGCCACGCGCGCGCCCGCCGGAGGCTGCAGCGCGGCGGGGTCGTGGACCGGTGTGCCCGGGGACGGGGGGGCAAACTGGGCAAAGGCTCCAGGGTGAGCTGAAGCCAGAAAGCCGGCGAGGGTCAGGGATAGACTTGCAATGCGAAGTCGCGAAAGGCCAAACATGGGATCGGGCATGCTCCTAACCGCCATTGTAAAGGGAGAAACACGCGATTGCGCCTCCTATTGACGGTCGCGGCGCCGCTCCTCGATCCATTTGCGCCATCGGTAGTCGGCGTAGACGGAAGCGGCAACCAGCAACGCAACAACAACGGCCAGGAAGATCTTCATAATCGAATCGGCGGGCATCCTTACCGCCGCTACGTTTCGACTCCCGTCCTCTCACGGTGCCCGCGCCAGGATGGGAGGATGACCTTAGAGCAGTTTCCGATAGAGTCTGGTCTTAAGTCTATTGGTCTCCCACCCTTTGCGCAGGGAAAAACGGAAAGGATGGGGCAAGGAGTTCCGCAGAATAAGCAGCCATTTGACGGCTTATCGACCGATGACAAGCACGGTGAAGCTTCCTGGAACGATGGTCGGTCGCGGTCGCGGGTTGTCCGCTGTGGGCTCGGGGCGCGGCCCAAACTCGGCCGTTACCAGGTAGACCCGATCGGCTCCCGAGTCGTACGCCATGGTGCGCGCCCCGCGTGCCGTCGGCAGTGACTCAATGGTCTTGTAGTCAGGAGTCGACGCATCCACCACCGACAGGATCCCGTCGCCGGAGGAAGCAAATACCAGCTTGTGCGCGGCATCCCACCCAGCCGCATCCGGGCCGTCGCCAATGGCGGGCGTCGCCAGAGTCTTGCCGCTGTTCGCGTCCACGACGCCCATCTTCTTGCCGTCACACACCGGGAACAAGCGCGCCCCGGCCACATCGAACGCCAAGCCGCTAGGGCTTTCGCACCCGTTCAGAGGCCATGTGCCCGTTAGTGTCTTGGTCTTCGCGTCGAGCCGCACAATCTCGTTCTTGTCTTCAATGTTGTCGAACACAATCCCTTTCCCATCCACCGCGGGAAACTCCGGTTTGCCGGGTAGGGGGATATTGGCCACCACCTTGCGCGTGGCCGTGTCGATTACCGCCGCATCCTTGCTGCGCCCATCAAAAGCCCACACAGTTTGCGTGGCGGGCTCGAAGACAATGCCGTCGGGATTCTGGCCACCTGTCGGGATGGTGGCTACGGTCGCCAGCGTGGCACGATCGAAGACCACCACCGCGTTGGCCCCGCCGTCAGAGATGTAGCCCAGCTTGCCGGCGTTATCAAGGGCGACTCCGTGTGTGCCGTGCAGCCCGGTGATGGCTCCCACCGGCTTTCCGGTTTGCGTGTCGATCACTTCCACGCGGGTTCCATGGGTCAGGTAGAGCCGATGGGCGGCCGGGTCGGCGAGCAGGTAGTCCCAAAAGCCGTCCCCACCCAGTTTCCACTTGTCGATCACTTTGTACGGTTGCTGTGCAGCCAGATCAACAGGGGCGGCCCATACGAACGAAAAAACGGCGACTGCCGCGGCGCCCAGCATAGAACCTGAGAAGAAAGCTTCGAACTTCATTGTGTCTCCAAATCTGTCCAATTGAGTTGGATGGAAGATGGTACAAACGCATTTTCATCGGCGCTTAAGCCAAGCTGAATGCGCCCGCGGGATATCGTCATTTCGACTGCGCCACCGGCAGCCGCACGGTCACCGTGGTTCCTTGGAACGGCAGTAAGGGGTTGGCCTGGCTGGCGATCTCGATGGCTCCGCCTCCCCTCACCACAATCGCCTTGGCGATGGCCAGGCCCAGTCCCGAACCACCCGTATTCCGCGCGCGCGAGGCGTCACCCCGGTAAAAGCGATCAAATACGTGGGGAAGCGCTTCCGGGGCAATCCCGCTGCCATGATCCTGGATCTGGAACACGACCGTATCGCGCGAAGGGTCCGTGCCGTCCTCCCGCCTCAGGCGCAATTCCACTTTCGAACTGGCCGGGCTATGCTGCAAGGCATTCAGCACCAGGTTGGAAACCAGAAGCGCGCCATCGCTGGGGTTGGTCTCGACCCGAAATGACCCGCGCGGAGCATCCTCGAGCGCATGGAAGGTGATCTGGACATTGCGCAGCTTGGCGATTGTCTCCAGCTGGTCCATTGCTTTGCGCACGCAAAGGTCCAGATCGGCGGTCTTCTCAGGATCGGGAATGTTCGTTTGCTCAGCCCGGGCCAGCGTGAGCATGTCAGCCACGAGCTTTTCAAGCCGGGATGAGTCAGTCAGGCACCGTTCCAGGCCTTCCTCATACTCCTGGGCGGTCCGGCGCTTCATAGCCATGAGCTGAAGCGAAGATTTGAGCACCGCGACGGCAGTCTTCAACTCATGCGCGGCATCGCTCACAAAGGCCTGCTGTTGCAGGAAAGACCGCTCCAGCCGCTGCAAAACGGACTCGAGAGCGTGGGTGAGCGGGGCCAGTTCCGGCGTTGCGCGCGCGCTGGCCGGCGGAGAAAACTCCCAGGAGTCGGCGGAAACCTGGGCGGCAAGGTGAGCCAGTTCGCGCAGCGGAAGCAGGCCGTGATGCAGCAGCCACGCAATCAGCGGCCCAGTCACCAGCAGCAGCACCAGGCTCCCGACCGCGTAGAACTCCACGGCTCCGTGGATGGCATGCCACAGCCGGGATGTGGGTGAGCCGTAGACCACGACCAATTGGTGCACGATGCCGCCTTTGATGTTGGGATCCACGGTGCGCGATCCATGCATCCGCAGCAGGCGATAGTGCCGGTCATTAATCTCAACCTGCGAGAAGTCGCCGAGCGGGTGGGTGGGCAAACTCGGCCCGGCACCGTTCCAATTGGAAGAGCGGCCTAACAGGTGGCCGGAGATATCCCACACTTCATACACATCTTCCGGGGGAACATGAAGGTCGGCCTGATCCAGCAGGACATCGGCGTTGGGATCGTCAGCGTCCTGCACCGCGCCCAGCACGGAGTCGGCGCGGCCATGCAGCATCACATCGAACGAGCGGAAGTGCGTATGACGCTCGTAGCCGAAGGAAAGCGCGATGACCACGATCGAGGAAAGCAACTCGACCGCGAGCACGGCCACGATGAGGCGGAAGGCGATGGAGCGGGAAGGGTAGGGGAGCTTCATGCGCCCTGCAACTTCGCGGCCGGGCGTGTCATTGGGTCGGCGAAAGCGAAGTCGGGTGCGAGCCGGTAGCCGCGTCCGCGCATGGTTTCAATCACCGCGAGGCCTTCCGGCGCTACCGCGTCTAGTTTCTTGCGCAAGTTGGACACATGCGCCTCGATCACGTTCGAGTGGTGTTCCCAATTGAAATCGTAGAGATGTTCCAGCAGTTCCTGCTTGCTTACGATGACTCGCGGCCGGTGAATCAGGTATTCAAGGATTCGGTATTCGGTCGGGGAAAGATCCACCGGCACATCCTGCCGCCGGACCGTCTGCTCCAGAGTATTCACAGTGAGGTCAAGGGCGCGGAGGGTCGGGTGAGCGGCTCCCTTGCCGCGCCGGATCAGAGCCTTTGCGCGGGCTATCAACTCGCCCAGGTCAAAGGGCTTGGCCAGGTAGTCATCGGCGCCGGCATTGAGCAGCTGGATAATGGATTCGGAGCCGTCTTTGGCGGTCAGAATCAGCACAGGCGTCGCGTCGCACCGGCTGCGAATCCGCTTCAGCAGACCCAGACCATCGAGCTTGGGCAGCATCAGGTCGAGAACAATCAAGTCGTAGCAGAGATTCCGGGCGAAGTCATCGCCACTCAGCCCGTCTTCCGCCCAATCCACCGCAAAACCGGGGCCTTCCCGCAGCGCAGCCGCCAGGTTTTCAGCCAGGCGAATCTCGTCTTCGACAAGCAGGACGCGCATAGAACCCCCAGTTCTCCAAGATCATGATGGATCGTGCCGCATTAAGCAATCCTGAAGTGCATCCCGAATTGCAGCCGCAATCGTTTACTCTCAACTTGTTCCCCTTGCATGCCCCGGAGCCGATCGCTTTGCGCGTCATCCTCTCGAACATAGGAACCTTCGGCGACATCAATCCGCTGATCGCCATCGCCCTCGAACTCAAGCGCCGTGGCCACGTGTCGGTTATGGCGGTTCCCGCTGTCTTCGCGGAGAAGATTCGCCCGCTGGGCATCGCCTTCCATGCGGTGCGTCCTGACATTGACCCGGAAAACACCGCTCTTGCCGCCATGATCTACGATGTGAAACGAGGCACGGAGCGGGGCCTGCGCGAGTTCCTCTTTCCCGCCTTGCGGCAAACCTACGACGACCTGCTGGACGCGTCTACAAAGCCGGAACGGGCCGATCTGCTTCTGGTCGGCGAGCTCAACTATGCCGGGCCGCTGGTGGCCGAGTTCACCGGTATACCCTGGGCCAGCTATGTGTTGGCGCCGCTCAGCTTCTTTTCCGCCTTCGATCCTCCCGTGCTCCCCATGTATCCCCGTTTGGCGCGCGCCGACAAGGCTGTCCCGGGCATGGGCCGCGCCATTCGCCGCCTGGCGCGCTTCGTCAGCCGGCACTGGTCGCAGCCCATCTACGACCTGCGCAGCACGCTGGGGCTGCCGCGGGGCGCCAACCCGCTCTTTGACGCCAAGCACTCGCCAAACCTGGTCCTGGCACTGTTCTCAGCTCTGCTCGGCGCGGAGCAGAAAGACTGGCCGGAACACACCATCATCACCGGGTTCTGCTTCTACGACGCTGACGCAGGGAATGCCGCGTTGCCCGCCCATCTTGAAGCATTCCTGGCCGCAGGTCCACCCCCGGTCGTCTTCACGCTGGGCTCCGCGGCGGTGCTGGCCGCCGGCTCTTTCTATGAAGTCTCGGCGAAAGCTGCGATCCAGCTCGGCGTCCGGGCGGTCTTGCTCATCGGTTCCGACGAGCGCAACCGGCCCCGGCGCAAGCTGCCCGACTCCATCTGCGTAGCCCAGTATGCGCCCTACTCCGCCCTGTTCAAGCGGGCCTCCATGGTGGTGCACCAGGGCGGTGTGGGCACCACCGCCCAATGCCTGCGCGCCGGAAAGCCCATGCTTATCATGCCTTACTCGCACGATCAGCCGGATAACGCACGCCGGGTACGCCGCCTCGGAGTGGCCCGGGTCATTCAGCGCCAGGACTATGCGCCTCAGCGGGTGGCCCGCAAGCTCAAGGCGATGCTGGAAGAGCCGCTCTATGCCACTAGGGCCGGCCTGCTGGCCGCGCAGCTCACCCGGGAAAACGGCGTGCAATCCTCGTGCGATGCCCTTGAGGCCCTGCACAAGCAGCATTCCTAACGCGGCGTCTCCAATCCCTCTTGTTTCAAGCCGTCCCCCAGAGCGGCGGCAGCGCTGGGATTCGAGGGATCAGCGTCTCTGTGCAATGCGTTGTCCGGCAGAGCTTGCTTTCCGCGCCCCGAAGAAAGAATTCGCCCGACTCCTTTCCCGAACTTTTTTCTCTCCGTCGCGTATTCTCTGCATCCTGCCACACGCATTCATGCGGATAAGAGAGTAGACGCGAACAAAATGGCCCACGACTGGTACCCGGATTTCGAACAACTCGTGGACGAACACCAGTCGATGGTCTTTTCCCTCGCGCTGCGCATGACCGGCGATCGCGGTCTGGCCGAGGAGATTGCCCAGGATGTGTTTCTGGAACTGGACCGCAACCTGGGCAAGTTGGAGAGCGCCGCTCATGCCAGTTTCTGGCTGCGCCGCGTCACCATGAGCCGCTCGGCAGATGCACTGCGGCGGCGGCGAGTCAGGGGATTCGATCTGTGGGTGGAGATGGAAGACGTGCACGGAACTCCGGCGGAGCCGAAAGAATCGCCGCTCAGCACCCGGTTGGAGCAGTTGTTAGCTACGCTACCTGTGGCGCAGCGAGCGGCGCTGGTTCTTCGCTACCAGGAAGAACTGACGCCGGAAGAGATTGCCACCACGCTGCAAGCGCCGCTGGCCACGGTGAAGAGTCACCTGCAGCGCGGATTGAAGCTGTTGCGCGCCAAGGCCGCAACCCAGTTGAAGGAGTATGTTCGTGGACTTTGAACGGCAAAATCCGGAGCGGATCGACGAGTTTGAGCGCGAGCTGCAGCAGGCCTTTGCACGCCGGCCCGCGCCGCCGGGGCTCAAGCGAAGACTGATGGAAAGCCGGCGGTCCTCGCCATTGGCCTTCAGCGTTTTCCCGTGGCAGCGGTTGGCCGCCTCGCTGGTTCTGGCCGCAGTCCTGGCCGGCGGCTTTGCCTGGCGCAATCTTCAACAACGGCGCCAGGAGGAAGCGGCTCGGGAGCAAGTTTTCACCGCCCTGCGCATCACCAGTCATGCATTGAACCAGATGAACACCCGGCTTGCGGCGCACAGTCGAACCGCAGCCCAGGATTGAGGAGAAAGTCAAATGCGCAATCGAAGTCTAATTTTCGTTTTGGCGGCTGCCGCGTGGGCTGCACCGGTCTTGGCGCAGAACTCTGCCCTCCCTGCACCCTCGCCGATTGAGAAGGAATTGGCGGCGCGCGCCTCCGATGTCACCGAGGTCACTCTGGGCAAGAACATGCTGGCCTTTGCCGCCAAAGTGATGAACGGCAAAGACGAGGATGAAGCTGCAACCCGTCACTTGATCGAGGGCCTGGACGGCATTTACGTCCGCGAATACCAGTTCGACAAGGAAGGCCAATTCTCCCCAGATGAAGTCGATCAGTTGCGCAAGTATTTTGAAACCAGCGAGTGGTCGTCGCTGGTGAAGGCCCGCCAACGCAAGGGTGGCGAAAGTACCGACGTCATGGTGAAGCTGGTCAACGGCGAGTCGCATGGACTTTTTGTTCTCTCCGTCGAGCCCAAAGAGCTCACCATCGTGCTGATCCTCGGCCCCATCAACATGGACGAACTGGGCGAACTGAAAGGCATCGGCGGTCTCAACGTGCTGGGCGAGGTTGCCAAGGATGCGGACGGCAAAAACAGGCTCAAAGACAAGCTCAAGGACAAGAAAGGCGGCAATCAATGAGGCGATTTCTTTTGATTCCCATCGCATTCACAGCCCTCGCGATTCCGGTGGCCGTGTTTGCCGCGGGCGGCGAAAGCGGATTCAACGGAATTGTGCATTCTATTGAAGGCCGCTACCACGTGCATGCCACCCACATACCCTTCATGGGCCTCGTCAGCCTCCTCTCGCGCGGCGCCACGCATGGCGGCGTGGGCGGACTGCATATTGCCGAGTTCGATTCGTTCACCGAACAGGTCGACGGGAATGAGTTGAACCAGATGGTCGAGGACAAGCTCGGCGCCGGCTGGGAACGCATGATTCGTCAGACGAGCCGGAAGGGCAACGAGCAGACCCTCATCTTCACGCATGCCGAAGGAGAACGCATGGGTTTGCTTATCGTCAGCCTCGACGACCGCGAGATGAATGTCGTGCAGATTTCCGTCGATCCCAAGCACCTGGACGACGACATCGGCCAGTACAGCCACCATCATCGCGACCCGGACCCAGGCAACGCGGAGCACTCCGACTAGATCTAACCGGAAGTCTAGGCATGGCATCGGATCGCGCGCGGGAACCAAGTTCGGCACTGGAATCAAGCTCGACACGGAATCAAGCTGTGTCTATGCGCCGAGTCCTGCGCTGCCTAGACTTCTTGGTAGCATGGCGACTCTCGCTCCGACTCCGACGTCCACCTATCGTGGCCGGATTGCGCCTTCACCCACCGGCTATCTCCACGTAGGCCATGCGCGCACCTTCTGGACGGCGTGGCAACGTGCGCGCGATGCCGGCGGAGCCCTCATTCTGCGCATGGAAGATCTCGACCCCGATCGCAGTCGGTCCATCTATTCCGACGCGGCGATGGAAGATCTGCGCTGGCTGGGTATTCGCTGGCAGGAGGGGCCGGACCGAGGCGGTCCGGATGCGCCTTACGTGCAAAGCCGCAGGCGCTCTATCTACCTTGCGGCCTGGCGGCGTCTTCTGCGGCGCGGCTATCTCTACCCCTGCCGTTGTTCGCGCAAGGATCTCGAATCCGCACTTGGCGCGCCGCACGAACGCTCATCGGCTCTCGGTCATGGCTCGCTCGGCGGCAAGCTGGATATGGCGGACGACGAACCCATCTATCCCGGGACCTGTCGCCCCGTGCGCCACCGTCCTTTGCAATTGCCGGGTCCGACCACCGATGAATTGGATTCACCCGCCGGCTTCAACTGGCGCTTTCGCGTCCCCGACGGGCTGGCCGTCGAATTCACCGACGCGAATCTGGGGCGGCAATGCTTCGTAGCGGGAGAAGATTTTGGCGACTTCGTCGTTTGGCGCCGCGACGGCGTGCCCAGCTACCAGCTCGCCTGCGTGGCCGACGACGCGGCCATGGGCATCACGGAAGTCGTGCGTGGCGCCGACCTGCTCAAGTCCACTGCCCGGCAGATTCTGCTCAACCGCGCTTTAGGCTATCGCGATCCCGACTGGTTCCACTGCCGTCTGGTTGTCGACCACAACGGCCGCCGCCTCGCCAAGCGCCACGATTCACTCAGCCTGCGCGCCATGCGCCAACGCGGCCTCACCCCCATGAACATCCTCTCTGCCGAACTGCCCGTCGAGGTATAGGGCTTATCGCTGTCCGGTGGCACGAATGCGATCCAGCCTTTCAAACAGATCTGCAATTTGAATCGGGAATCCGGATAATTCTACGTTGCACACGGATTTGTTAGACTCTGGTCAAGACGCGAACTCGACGACCGTCGAACGTACATCAAGTCGTCCCTTTTGAAGTGACCGCTGCGAACGCCCTGGGGCTCGCCAGCTTTCCTGAGGAGCCTTTGGATGAGTCCAGCGACGAAGATTCCTCCTGTTTCAACGAAGCCCGCAGCTTCCGCCAACATCAATCGGGAAGAGACTCCTTTCGAGGCGCTGGCCAGCATTTGCTCAGTTCTGGTGGTGGGACTCTTCATTCTGACCTTCTTGGCTCAGAACTACCTCATTCCGTCCGGTTCGATGGAAAACACGTTGCTTGTAGGCGATCACCTGGTCGTCGACCAGATCACGCTCATGGCGCCCGCTTCGTGGATGCCGCTCATCCGGTATCGCGAGCCGAGGCGCGGCGATATCGTGGTGTTCCACAAGCCCGTTTTTCAACCCCGTATTGATGCGACAGACGCCAATGGGACGCCGCAGTACACTCCCCTGGTGAAGAGGTTGATTGGCGTACCGGGAGATCGTATTCATCTACGCAACGGCATTGTGTTTGTGAATGGCGTCGCACAACCGGTGGGATTTGCGCAGCCAACGACGACGGATAACTTCAACGAGTTCCTCGACGATTTCCCCGCAGTACCCCCGGCATCAGCAGCTGGGGCGACAGAGTTGTGGGCCGTGAACTTCTCAAGCTACATCGAGGATGGCGACCTGGTGGTTCCACCCGGCATGTACTTCATGATGGGCGATAACCGGCACAACAGCCTGGACTCGCGCTACTGGGGCTTCGTGCCGCGCGCCAACATAATAGGCCGGCCTCTCTTCAACTATTGGTCGTTCAAGGCCGCAGACGGGCAACTCGAACAAACAGGATTCGGTCACAAGCTCGCGTGGATCGGCCACGTTCTGGTGCATTTTGTCCCAGACACGCGCTGGAAACGCACTTTCAACGTTGTTCGTTGAACCGAAATTGTAAGATCCCGATTTGATCTCGGTGCGCTCCGGTCGTATGACGGACCACTCGTCAGTGAACCTTTGATAAAAATTCCGCATGTCTTCGGCGTGGATGACGCAGTCAATCCTCAAGATTTCCCATGACAGGACTTCAGCGCATCGACTAGCAGCTGAGGACTGCACCGGGCGGCAGCATTGACGATAACCAGTAGTGGTCCCGAACACTTTTCAGGCTCGGAGCTGGTGGGCGAATAGTTTGCGTTTGTTTTGTCGCGGTTTTGCACGGAGCTTTAAGGCATTTTCGCTTTTGCTGTAGACTTCCGTGCCCCGTCCTTTCCGCTTCTTCCTGCGGAAAGGGTGGGAAACCCATGAATTCCAGGTCTACACCATTTCGGAAACCGCCCTAGAGGCAGGACACTCATTCGAAGCAGATCGATTGAAACAGAAAGGGCGCTCGTGTTAACGAGCGCCCTTTGTTGTGTCCTTGCCTTGCCGGCTCTACGCCGGCTGCGGCATGTTGTCTTCTTCTTCGTCCATTCCGTAACGGCGCAACAGGTGTCAACGGCTTGGCATTGGCATTGTTCAGGTCAAACACCACAAGAGCCGGTAATTAAAACCCGACTGCCTGCGACGAAAAATTTCCATCCAAAATCTTCTCGGCAAATGATAGTTCGTCACACTGGCTTGCGCCGTATTAGTTAGAGGCTCTGAAAGAGGTGAGTCGCCCGGCCTGTCAAACTTCCCCAAAACCAACTGGGAAACGGCGGCACCTTCGGGCCGGCCCTTTCGCCACAGACTGAACGTGGTTAGGCCTTCGCATATTCAAAAACGGAGGTTCACCCATGCGGTGCTTACATCCTCAAGCCGCCAGTTTGGCGGCCCTGAAGTCAAGAACCGTCGCGAGTCTCTACGCGAATCTTGCACACGGGCCGATGATTCTGGTCATACGAGCATCAGGAAGCTGTTAGACCTCTCCCGCGCACCACAGTTCAATAGACCTTTGGAGGATAGCCCCCGCGTCCATTGGTTGACGAAAACAAGAAAGGCCGATCCCACCATGCCGGCTGTTGCACGTTGGACGTCTTCCTTCACGTCATCTCGTGCAGCAAAACAGATTGTCGCTTCCCAACCACGAAAGAGGTCAATCAATATGAATATTCGACGCTTCTCCTCGCTGTGTCTGCTATCAGCCAGTTTGCTAGTCGCCTCGTCCGCGCACGCCCAGGATGAGGATGTAACGGATGTGACCGCGAACGTAGCTCCAACCCCGCTGACACTCATCAACGGCTGGTTCAACTATCCCAACGGAACCGCCCCGGCACAGATTGAGAAAGTCGGCGGCATTGTTCACTTCAAAGGCGCGATCAGAACCACCGGAAGCAGTGCATACCCGTTTGTTCTTCCGGCGGCCTTTCGTCCCGCCAAGTTCGTTTGGCTTCCAGTCGATATGAGCAACGCGCAAAACGGGCGGCTGATTATCTCACCGAGTGGCGTCGTCGAAGTCGAGGCCGAGCAATCGTTCAGCAATGCACAGGGTTTCACATCGCTGGACGGCGTATCGTTCGCCGCCAGTACCAGCGGATTTACTCCCCTGACTCTGATTAACGGTTGGACTACCACCCCATACGGCACCGGTAAGCCGGAGGTCAAGCTCATCAATGGAGTTGTGCACTTCGCGGGCGCCATTTCAACCACGGGATCCGATTCATTTCCGTTTGTGCTCCCCGCAAACTTCCGTCCATCCCATAATGTGTACATCAAGTTGGATATGTGCGATGGCACCAACGGGAGTCTCTTCATCACGCCCAGCGGACTTGTAAGCGTCAAGGCGGAGAACTCATTTAGCAATGCCCAGTGCCTTACGTCGCTGGACGGCGCCTGGTTTGCCAAGACAGAATCCGGATTTACGGCTCTTTCACCCGTGAATGGCTGGGTCGAGAGTGAATTTAACACCAGCCCTCCGGAA
>Ga0302320_10006586_pt1 | contig 25741 bp, 22 predicted proteins | sample Bog_T0_3_FD_202130 | JGI IMG/M metagenome (GOLD analysis project Ga0302320, IMG submission 202130) | Peat permafrost microbial communities from Stordalen Mire near Abisko, Sweden - Bog_T0_3 | ecosystem: Environmental > Terrestrial > Soil > Wetlands > Peat | place: Sweden: Abisko, Stordalen Mire... | reverse complement strand
CCCATGGATCCCGCCAGCACCGCCAGCGGTTGAAAATGTTTTTGCCGGCCAACGCACATTGCCCCGCAATGCGGTTGACGGAAAAAAGTTTATATCAACCGGGCGAAATGTCAATCAAGGAAGAAAGAAAAATGCGAAAATTTTTCACCGCAAAGAAACGCTCTGACGCGAATTTCACGAATTGACACGAATTTCGGCGGATGACATTCGACGGGATGACGCTGCTTTAGGCGCGATGCACTGCTTTTCAAAGTGCCAAAGATACTCGGCGTTCTCAACGGCGACTATATTCGGAGATTCAACCCGCAGGTTAGGAAGCTCGCTCAGGGTAATCAAAACAGAAGTGCCCGGAGGGCTTGAGTTCAAAGGTTGAGATGCAGCTGTTCACCTTCCGCAGGTGAGAATAAGCGCAGAGGTCGGCCAATCGTCTTTTTTGACGATTTACCGTCAAAAAAGAACAATTTCAGACTCGCCATTTAATAAGAAGCGGTCAGTTTGAAGTTGGGATAGATTCTTAAAACAAATAAAACTTATAAAAACCATCAGACATGCAATTATCGGGGCAGTTGCGTTGTCGTTCGCCTCTGCTATTCACACCTTTGCCATTGAAGGGCTTAAAATCTCGGTTCAATCTTCCAACGCGATCTTGTCGTGGCCAAGCACGAACACCGAGACCTACATCGTTCAATATCGCCCCACCTTGACGCCGGATTCTTCGTGGCAAACGCTCACGGATTACCTGGCTGCGGCCACCAGCACGAATTTCACCCGGTTTGTCCATTCCAACATCGTGCAGTATCCGGCGGGTGGTTCTGGCGGCGGTAGCGGCGGCAACATTTCTCTGCTTGCGCCAGATGAAATGAGCGGCGTCTCGTCCATGTTAAGTTCGGCTGCGACCACAACATCCGTTATGCCGATGGCTATACCGGCAAATGGTTCAGGTAGTGCCGTGCCGCTGGCGCTTTATCCACCCGGTTTTGATTTATCCGGCTTTACCATTCTCGACCCCGTGACCGGAGAATCCGTGTCGGGCAATGGCTATTCGGTCAGTCCGTCGCTTATGAGCAGCGCACAAGATGATGAAATCCAGCCGCTGGATGCCTCTCCCAATGGCCTTAATTCTTCCATCACCAATACTGGTTTTTACCGCGTTGTCCGCGATGGGGTGCATATTTATGGTCTGACCAATGGCGCAGTTTTAAGCGGCACGATGCAATTCCCAATCGAGTTCGCGCTTGGCAGCACAGATCAAATCGTCGGCGTCACTTTTTACGACGAAAATAATTCGCCCATTATCGGCGCGTCGGCGCAGGGTTCTGGCAATCTTTGGACATTGACTTGGAATACACCGATGGCCTTCAATGGAAATTACAATATGTATGCGGAGATTGATTATGCTTCAGACACGCCGGTAGTCAGCGTTCCCGTTACCGTGACCGTCAACAATGTAATTTCATTTCCTAATTACGCCTCGCAGGTTTTTGGCAACCAAATGTGGATATTCGCCCAAACTATCCCCAACGCGGCTTACCAGATAGACCTTTATGATGAAAACACGAACTATCTAGGCTCATTTATGGATTATGCCGACGGCGGCGGTTACATCTCGTTTATTTGGGATTTGACGGACGGCAACGGCCATACGTTTGACAGCACCAATTTTTCCGGTGTGTTCACAGTGGACACATCTTCTTTGTCGAGCATGAGTTCAAGCATGAGCGCAAATAGTCTCAATGCGAGTTCTCCAAGTTTTCAAACCGCGTCTGTGGCGAAGAAAACACTCGGTAGCACAGTCAGAGCTAATGGAGTCAGAGCCAACGGAGCTACGCCGAATGCTGGTTCTTCCAGCGCGAGCGCGAATCAACTTTGGGTTAGGGAACCGGCTTGGTCGCCTGGCAATAGTTGGGCGATTGCATATTCCCCGTTGAATCCAAATGACTCGGTTTCCACATATAGAATTCAAGAAATGATGATTGGCGGCGATGGTGGCCTGTATGGCGGTGTGGTCAGCACTCTGGGCGACTACGGCCTTGGCGCTCCAATGTCGCCGGGCAATGTTTCTCAATCATCGGCCTTTGAAATGGCTGACACAAATTCGAGGGCGCAGTTTTTGAGCTATCTTCCGGGGAACTATCCATTGGAGAAAGCTGGATTCGTGACGCTTGTTCGCGGCACGAAAGAATCAGGACGTGGCGCAAAGCCGTTTGCCGTTCAGCCAACTGAAAAACTGCAAAAAGAAATCCTCACGCCACTGCTTGAACAACTGGACAAGCAAACATCTTCTGATTTGCGCCCCTTGTTACGGAAATCCATGCAGGAAATTCTGGACGAACTAAAAGCGGCTGACACGCATACGCGTGGGCTGGCACTCGAAGCCCTCGCCTTCAAATTGATGCGGCTTCTAGACATGGATTATGTGGCGACTCGACTACGCGGCTCGGTAACCGGCGGCGCGGAAGTAGATTTAATTTTCCAGTCCTCACGGCTGATTTTTTCGCGCTGGCAGGTTCAATGCAAAAACACTTCGCGGGTCAATCTTGAGGATGTCGCAAAGGAAGTAGGCCTTACGCATCTGCTCAAAAGCAATGTCATTGTTGTGGTAAGCACTGGCGAAATTGGAGCGAGTGCCCGAGGCTTTGCCAACAAAGTCATGGGCGACACCAATCTTTGTCTGGTTCTGGTAAATGGTGATGACCTGTTAGCGATTGAGAAAAATCCGCCGACAATTGTTGATGTATTCAATCGCGAAGCTGCTCAGGCCATGCGGCTAAAGACACTCGAATTTTGACTGCTTTGACGCCTAGTATTTCGGTCCGCGCTACCAAAGCGTCATCCCGCTGTTGCGGCGTCAGGACTAAACGCTGCTCGATATGGTCCGCAAGAAACGGCCCAGCCCGCCGTTTCAACCCGTTGCCGCCGAACGTGACGGACAAGCAGCGTGCCGCCGTGGAAGCCCGGGCGCAGGCCGTGCTGAACGTGCGCCAGCAATTCCCCGCCGCCACACTCGCCGACCTTTACGATCCGCTCGCCATGCCGCCCGAATTGCTCCGCGCCCACACCGAACTGGATCGCGCCGTGGAGAAATGCTATCGCGCCGAACCGTTCCACTCCGACCGCCAGCGCGTGGAATTCCTTTTTGCCCTTTACGAAAAGCTCACCGCGCCGCTCCTGCCCGTCACGCCCAAGACGCGCGGTCGCCAGTCGCAGACCACCGCTACAACCAGGCAGCCGGGCAAACAAAAGACGCCAGCCTTGTATTCGCAAAAAATACCGCCGTGAACGGATCGGTTCCTGGTAATGTAGTATTATCCAGTCCTCACTCGTCCACCCCAGCCGGTGCTGAACCTGCATCTCGCCCGCGCTTATATGACGGCCAGCGACCCTGCCTTTGTGGAGCGCACCTGGCAGATCGTCATGGCGCAATTGCAAGCACGCGGTCAGGAGAGCAGCCGCGAGCGTTACGCCAGCGTGTTCAAATCACCGTCCTTTGACGGACTGCGGAACAAACGATTGATGGAAACCACCGCCGATGATTTCCTTACCGTGTTCAAGGACGGCAAAGTGTCCATCGTCTATTTCCTGAAACGGCTGCATAACTTCGCCTTGAGCTTGGGCTGGATTGCCTTGCCGGTGGTTGGCCCCCTACCTGTGGCCGAAGTATGTGGCCAAAGACCGGCGCGGCATCACGCAGGACGAACACCAAAGCGTTTTGGCGAAGGAGAAAAAGGCGGAATGGAAACTGTTTTTGGAACTGCTTTGGGAAACGGGCGCAGCGCAGAGCGACGCCGCGAACTTCACGGCCAAGGACATTGACTGGCAGACCCGGACAATTTCCTACTTCCGGCAAAAGACTGGCTCGCTGGCACAGTTCACGATTAGCAAGAAGCTGGAAACCATCTTGAGCCATCTGCCAACCACTGGTGCCTTGTTCCCGAACCTGTCCACATGGTCAGAAAGCGACCGCGCCAGCCGGTTTCGCCGCCGCTGTCATAAAGCCGGTGTGGCTGGCGTGACATTGCATAGCTACCGCTACGCTTGGGCGGAACGGGCAAAAGTGGTTGGGATGCCTGAGCGTTTCGCGCAGGCCGCGCTGGGCCATAACAGTAAGGCGATTCACCGCGCCTACGCCAAGAAGGCCATCATCATCGCGCCGTCACTTGAGGATTACGAGAAGAAGACGGCCACCTTGACGCCAGCGGTTGCAGCTTGAAAATAAAACGGCGGTTGAGTCTTTGCCGGCTCAACCGCTCTTTGTCTTTTTTGGGGACTGACGCCGTCCCCAAGCCCCCGCGCCAGAGACATGGTCTCTGGACTCTGTTCCCCGCTCCCGCTGGCCGGATTGCAAATGGACTGGCGCACGCGCTGGCTTTGACAGGGCGCCATTAATTTTCTAGCATCCACGCATGGTGAAAAAGGTTTCCAGCAAAACGGCTTTGGAAAAGCCGGCTGCCGGACTAACGGCCAAACCCTTCGTCCTCCTCGACACCCGCTTCATCTACTGCGGCGACAATCTGGAACAGCTCGCCAACCTGCCATAGACTTCATCCACCGGGTACGCGCCGAGCGCCGGAACCAGTTCCAGATCATAATTCGTCGCCAGTGAGAACCTGACTGGTCTGGTTGTGGCACTACCGGCGGCCGGATCGGAGCCGGTTGTTTTCATAAAATCTTAAAGGCGTCCATCTGGCGGAGCAGTTCTGGGGGAAGAGTTTATCATTTCAAATTCAGGACCAATCAATGGGGTAAAGACCCCATAGCGCGCGCAAGGTTTTCCTGCTTGAGTCAACAAAATGAAAGCACTTATCTACAACGGACCGCGCGACGTGCGTATAAAGAATGTACCGGACGCGAAAATCGAACGTCCGACCGATGTGCTGGTGAAGATCACGAGCACCAACATCTGCGGCTCAGACCTGCATATGTACGAAGGCCGGACCGACATGGAGAAAGGCAGAGTCCTCGGCCACGAGAATCTCGGCCAGGTCGTGGAGGTGGGCGAAGCTGTGGACCGGATTAAAGCGGGCGACTGGGTTTGTCTGCCTTTCAATATTGCCTGCGGCTTTTGTAAAAATTGTGAGGCGGGGTTGACTGGATTTTGTCTTACTACCAATCCCGGAACGGCCGGCGCGGCCTACGGCTTCGCCGGGATGGGACCTTACAGCGGCGGCCAGGCCGAATATCTTCGCGTTCCCTACGCCGACTTCAATTGTCTGAAACTCCCTGACGATGCGCAGGAAAAAGAGAATGACTACGTGATGTTGTCCGATATTTTCCCCACGGGGTGGCACGCCACCGAACTGGCCGGCGTAAAACCGGGGGAATCCGTCGTCATTTACGGATGCGGGCCGGTCGGGCTGATGGCCGCTCATTCAGCCATGATTAAAGGTGCCAGCAAAGTCATCATCGTTGATCTCCATCCTGACCGGCTTGCGTTGGCGGAACAAATCGGCGCCATCGCGATTGACTATTCAAAAGGGTCGGCGGTTGAGCAAATCCTGGAACTCACGGATGGGGAAGGCGCCGACCGGGGCTGCGAATGCGTCGGCTACCAATGCCACGATCCGGCCGGCCATGAGGTGCCGAACGCCACCATGAATGATCTTGTGAAATCAGTTCGGGCCACCGGCGGCATCGGCGTGGTGGGCGTCTTCCTGCCGTTAGATCCCGGGAGCCCGGACAAGCTGGCGAAAAAAGGTGAGATCGTGTTCGATTTCGGCCTATTCTGGATCAAGGGCCAGCGCATCGCGACCGGCCAGTCGAACGTCAAGGCCTACAACCGTTATCTGCGCGACCTCATCCATGCTGACCGCGCCAAACCTTCATGGATTGTTTCGCACGAACTGGCTTTGGACGAAGCCCCGGAGGCTTACAAACATTTCGACGCGCGGGACAACGGCTGGACCAAGGTCATCCTGCATCCCGCCGGAGCGCAGAAGAGTTCAAAGCGGCAAAGCACTCAAAAGAAAGCCGTTCGCAAGGAAGCGTTGCATGCGCATTGAGAGAGGCAAAAGCAAATTCAACGACGAACGAAGTTCTCCCGGCCCAAAGTTGACGGAGGAAAATACGGCAACCAATTTCAGCGGGCGGGCGTCCATTATCTTTCAAAAATCAAGGCTATGAAAAAATTAAATGACATAAAAATTGCCATCCTTACTGAGAACGGTTTTGAGCAAGTGGAACTTACCCGCCCAAAAGCCGCATTGGAAAATGCAGGCGCCAAAGTGGATGTAATATCCCCCCAACGCGGCAAGGTGAAAGCATGGGATAAAACTGATTGGGGGATTGAAGTGAAAGTGGACAAAGGGCTGGCTGATGTAAAGCCCGCCGATTATGACGCGCTGGTCCTGCCGGGCGGTGTAATGAATCCGGATAAATTACGTCAAAATGGCGATGCGGTAAATTTTGTAAAAGAATTTTTACAATCCGGCAAACCCATTGCCGCCATTTGTCATGGCCCCCAGATATTAATTGAAACAGGATTACTGAAAGGTAAAACAATGACTTCATTTCCTTCTTTAAAAACTGACTTGAGAAATGCAGGCGTAAATTGGGTGGATAAAGAAATCGTTCATTTTGACAACCTGATTACGAGCCGGAAACCAGCCGACCTTGACGCCTTTAATGAAGAATTGATAAAAACGCTTTCTCGTGAGGAAGCGATGCCCGCCCACTCACCCGCGCAGCGTCAATGAAGGAGCGCGCGGCAAAAGGCAATTTCCTATTAGTTCAGTAGGCAGCAAACATCAACGACGGCAAACTACAGAAAGAAAGGTTCAATATGATACACCAACGAACACTAATTGCAGCATTCATTGTCGGTATCGCGCTGGCCGCTGCCGTGACTGTATCGGCCGGCCGGCCGGGACTCAGTCCCAAAGAACAACTGGGCAAAGCCCTTTTCTTCGATACCAACCTCTCCACGCCCCCAGGCATGGCGTGCGCCGCGTGTCACGGTCCGGAGGTCGGCTTCACCGGCCCCGATGCGGCGATCAACGCCGCCGGCGCTGCCTATGAGGGAGCGGTTTCAGGCCGGTTCGGCAACCGCAAGCCCCCGACAGTCGCCTACGCAGGTGACAGCCCGATTCTTTACCTCGATGCCATAATAACCGGCAACTTTGTCGGCGGCATGTTCTGGGACGGACGCGCCACCGGCTGGACTCTCGGCGACCCGCTGGCCGAACAGGCGCAAGGTCCGTTCCTCAACCCGCTCGAACATAACAATGCCAGTCCCGCGACGGTCGTGGCGAAGGTGGCCGCATCCACCTACGCCCGGCTCTTCAAGCAGGTGTGGGGACCTGGATCCCTCTCGCCCGCCAACGTTTCGCCGGCCTATGAACGCATCGCCCGTTCGATCGCTGCCTACGAGCGGTCGAAGGAGGTGAATCCCTTCAGCTCCAAGTTCGACGCCTACCTCGACAACAAGGCCAAGCTGACCAAACAAGAGAAAGACGGCTTCCGGCTCTTCTTGGGCAAAGGCAATTGCGCCAATTGCCACAGCGTCACACCCGACCAATGCAGCAAACGACCGCTCTTCACTGACTTCACCTTTGACAACCCGGGCATTCCCAAGAACCTGGCCAACCCCTTCTACGCCATGCCGCCGGAGTTCAATCCGGACGGGGCGAACTGGATTGACCCGGGTCTGGGAGGGTTCCTCGCTAACGTGCCCGACTACGCCCAATACGCGGACGCCAATCTCGGCAAGCACAAGGTCCCCACCCTGCGCAACGTGGACAAGCGGCCGGATCCGGGCTTTGTCAAGGCCCACGGCCACAACGGCTATTGCAACGTGGACAAGCGGCCGGATCCGGGCTTCGTCAAGGCCTACGGCCACAACGGCTATTTCAAGTCGCTCAAGGAAATCGTGCATTTCTACAACACCCGCGACGTGCCGGGTGCGGGGTGGAATGGCATGCCCTGGCCACCGTCAGAGTTGGCCTTGAACGTGAACACCGCCGAACTGGGCAACCTCGGACTGAAGGACGCGGAGGAGGAGGCCATCGTCGCTTTCCTACAGACGCTGACGGACGGCTACAAGTCAGACAAAGACTGACTATGTATTCATTCGCTGGTGAACGTAGCAACTTGGTTACGCGTCCGCCAGCATTCACTTAGCAGTTTAATATAATGATCAAGAAAAAGATTTTCACCCTGAATCAGGCAAAAACCATCGGCGAACAATTGGGCGTCCGCTGGGATAAGTTTGATGTTGAGCAATTCCGCGCCGGCCTGGGTGTTGAATTGGAGCATGGCGCCGTCAATCAAACGACCAACGTTACCGACGATGACCGGCTGATGACCGGCAAAATCGCGCTGGCTCACTTGACTGAATTTCCTGACTACTACACCCGGCTGGCAAAAATGGAAGCAGAGGCTAAGAGCTTTTGGGATTCAAAAAAAACATAAAAATCACAACATTAACAACTGATCCCAATTCCCATAAACAATCGGTGCAATGGGGTAGGGCGGCGCTGCTGCGCCGCCGGGTACGATGGCCGCGCAGCAACGCGGCCCCACCGTCCGGGAAATGGGATAAGGAGACCATCACATGAACACGATCACCACCAAAGACGGCACACAAATCTATTACAAAGACTGGGGCTCGGGTCAGCCCGTCGTATTCAGTCACGGCTGGCCGTTGAGTTCGGACAGTTGGGAGTCTCAAATGTTTTTCCTGGCGTCCAACGGTTACCGCTGCATTGCCCATGACCGTCGCGGCCATGGCCGGTCCAGCCAGCCCTGGAACGGCAACGACATGAACACCTACGCCGATGACCTCGGAACCCTCATGGACATGTTGTACTTGAAGAATGCCGTCCTGATCGGCTTCTCCGCCGGAGGCGGCGAAGTGGCGCGCTACATCGGCCGTCACGGCACGAAGCGCGTGGCCAAAGCCGCACTGATTTCGGCCGTCCCGCCGCTGATGCTGAAGACGGCGGCCAATCCCGGCGGCCTGCCGATCAAAGTGTTCGACGACATTCGCGCCAGTTCAATTGCCGACCGCTCGCAGCTCTACAAGAATCTCGCCAGCGGCCCGTTCTTCGGCTTCAACCGGCCGGGCGCGAAGATTTCACAGGGCATGATTGACTGGTTCTGGCTGCAAGGGATGCAGGCCGGTCACAAGAACACCTTCGACTGCATCAAGGCGTTCTCCGAGACGGACTTCACCGAGGACCTCAAGAAGTTTGACGTGCCGACGCTTATCATTCACGGTGACGACGACCAGATTGTGCCCATCGGCGCGGCGGGTCTGGCCTCATCGAAACTCGTCAAGAACTCGACCCTGAAGGTATATGCCGGCGCACCCCACGGCCTGACCGAAACGCACAAGGAACAACTCAACGCCGATCTACTGTCCTTTCTGAAGGTAAAATAACTTGTGCCACCCCGAACAGTGGCCTAAATGAGAGAATGAGATATATGATTACTTCGAAAACTTCCGCAGGGACGCCAGCCGCAAAACTGGCGACCGTAACCAGGCGTGACTTTATCAAGCGTGCGGCCGTGGGTGGCGTTGCCGTGAGTGTAATGGGGTCTTCATCCTGGGCCGAGGAAAAAGCCGCAACAGGGATGATCTACCGCACGCTGGGCAGCACCGGCCAGAAAGTTTCGGCCATCGGCCTGGGCGGGTTTCACATCGGCAACCCCGTGCTGGAGAGCGAAAGCCTCAAAATCATCCGCAGTGCCATTGATCGCGGCATCACGTTCATGGATAACTGTTGGGACTATCACGAAGGCAAAAGCGAAGTGCGGATGGGGAAGGCCTTGCGGGACGGTTATCGGGACAAGGTGTTTCTGATGACCAAGATAGACGGTCGCAGCAAAACGGGCGCCGCTGCCCAGATTGATGAAAGTCTCCGGCGCCTCCAGACCGACCACGTGGACCTGCTTCAATTTCACGAGATTATCCGCATGGACGATCCGGATAAGATTTTTGCTCCAGGCGGAGCCTTGGAAGCGGTGTTGGAAGCCAGGCAGGCCGGCAAACTCCGCTACATCGGATTCACCGGGCATAAAGATCCGTCAATCCATTTGCACATGCTTCAGATGGCGGCGCAGCATCAGTTCCGGTTTGATACCGTGCAGATGCCCTTGAATGTGATGGACGCGCATTACCGCAGTTTTGAGCACCAGGTTCTGCCCATGCTGCTCAAAGAGCAAATCGGGGTGCTCGGAATGAAATCGATGGGTTCGGGGGACATCCTCAAGAGCAAGACGGTCCAGCCAATCGAATGCCTTCACTATGCCTTGAATCTGCCCACTTCGGTCGTCATCAACGGCATCGACAGCATGAAGCTGCTCGATCAGGCGTTTGAGGCGGCGCGCACCTTCAAGCCGATGAGTTCAACCGACGTGGCCGCGTTGCTGGCCCGGACGGCAGAGGCAGCCCGCGATGGACGGTACGAACTGTTCAAGACCGAACAACAGTACGATTCGACGGCCAAGAATCCGGAATTCCTGAACTGAGGCTCGTTCAACTTGAACCGTCAAACCCGGACGAACGAAGAAGCTACACCATTCCGAGCCTAACGCACTCTGTTTCAAGGGTTATTTCAACCTTGTTTTACAAGGATTCAAGCAACATTTTCAGATGCTCGCCCAACGCTCTATGCCTTGCTCCGTTACCGCCTCCAAACTGCCCGCACGGCGTAGAATTCGGTGAAACTTTTGCCGTGGCGCTGGAAACCGTTTGCTCATTATCGGGCTGTGTTTTCAACATGGAAATTCATCAAAGCCGGCGCGGAAAAACCGGAAACTTGGCCGGCACAATGGCTGGCCGAAAAATTATTTTGCCTTGGCACCGGAAACTAGCGCCTGCAAGTGGTCGCTGGCATCACGCCAAAAGGGGGTTCCGGTTGGGGTGTTGGTCAGACAGAGTCGCAGATAATGCATGGCCTGATTGGTGTCGTGGCGATGCTCGGCAATTATGGCCAGTCCGTAACTGGCGCGGTCGAGTTCCAAGCCTGATTTTTCGAGTTCGTGATAGTCTGCCTCTGCCGTCGCATAATCATGGCTGGCGAGCCGGGCGCTGGCGCGGTTGAACCGTGCCGTCGGCTGGTTGGTGAGAGCCAGGACGTGATCGAGGACTGGAATGGAGTCGGCAGGATTGCCAGAAGCAAACAGGATGGCAGCTTTATTGTTCAGGTCCGTTATATCATCCGGCAATTTGGCCAGATGGGTGTTCAAGATCTGCAAGGCGTTCGTGAAATCCCCGAAGGCGAGATACGCTTTCAAAACCCGATGCGCCATTTGCGCGTCGTCGGGATGCCGCTGCAAGACCGACTGGAGTGCGTTACGGGCGTTGGCGGCGTTGGTTTGCGCCAGCCAGTAGTTTGCCTCCAGCAGCGCCAGATCGAAGTCCACGGCCCGGTTGGTCGAAAGATCTTTAGTCTCATCACGCAAATGGTTGAGGAGGGGACGGGCGCGGTCGGTCAACTGGAGCTGCGTATAAAGCTCCGCCAGGGCAAATTCCGGCGCGGACACGCCGGGCGCGAGCATCCGGGTGCGTTCAAATTGCTGCGCCGCCTGCAGCAGCAGGCCGGCTTTTTGATAGGTGCAACCCAGCAGATAGCAAAAGATCGGTTCGTCAAACGGGCCACAACGATTCATAATCAATCTCAAATGCCGGAGATTTCCCAACTCGCCAGCCACCTTGTTCAGATCGCCAAGACCCGGCTTCAAACCGGACTGGAGATTGGTGTTGCAGGCCAGGCTGATCCGCGCCGAGAAGTTGTTGGTGTTCAGTTGCAGCGCCTGTTCCAGGCGGGTGCGAGCTTCATTCAAACGCCCCTGCTGTTGCAAGGCTACGCCCCACGCGTCCAGCGAAAGCGAATACCATTCGGCCAGCAGGCGGTCCTGAAAACGTGGTGCCGGGGTGATGCCATAGGATTGAATTTCTTTCTGCCAGACGTTTGGCCGCCGGGTTGAAGCGACAGCGAATGGGGATAAATCCTTTTGCCAGGCACGGGTCCAGAACGATTCATTCGCAGCCGTTGCCGAATCGGATAATGACGGATAATCCGGGGAATTTGTCCCGCGTAATTTCATTTCCCAAATGGCACCCGCAGGCTCCAGATAAAACCGTTCAAAAAAATAGCCATAGCTTGGATGCAGGTAGAAAAGGCGTTTGGTGCGGCTCACCTGTTCCAGCAACCGCACCGTTTCCGACGGCATGAGTTCGTGCCGGTTTTCATCGGTCAGCCAGCCGGCGGGATGATGGCGTTCCAACCAGGCGCGATATTCCACCGTTGGCAGGGCGTGCGTGTCCACGGCCAGCCAGTCCAACCGGTTGGGCTGGTGTGCCAGGGCGGCCTGAAACACCTCCAGTTCTTGCGGCTGGTCGCTCAACATCACGCCGCTGCCGGCGGGCAAAGACCCGACCGCCAGTTCGCCGAAACTTTGCAACGGATGAAAATTCAAACGCAGGATGGCGGGGGCGTTTCTCACAGCCAGGCCCGCGATAATCAGGACAAGCGATCCGGCGGCGAATCGGGCCGCCAGTCGCAACCTCCATTTTTTGATTCTCAAATTACTGCGCCGCTGATCTATCCCCTGTACAATCAGCAGGAGATTGCCCGTGAGAAAACCCGCGCCCAGGGCATTCAAATAATCAAAGGCCAGCATCGGCAGCGAATCGCCGAACTGGTTTTGCACCACCTGCCGCGGTCCGACGACCGGGTCAAATGCCAGCCATAAGCAAGCCAGCAGCAGCAATGCGCGCAGGCCCCGGCAAGCCAGGAGCTCGATCGGGTTCATTCGCAATTCGTTGTGAAGATTCTCGTCGCGGAACCGCATCAAACAGGCCAGCGTGGGCGCCAAAACATAAACCGCCAACCCCAGCGTGAGCGCCCGGTGCGTCAGCCAAAATTGATGGTAAAGCGCCAGGACCACGCTCTCGGTTTGCTTCAAACTGACGATCCAGGCCTGGCCCAGGGTCCAAGAAGAGTGCGGAGCCAGGCCATTCACCAGCGGCAGCAGCGCGTATAATAAAAATCCCGCCAACCCCAGCCCGGCCAGCCGCAGCAAGAAATCCACCCGGAACAAACGGAGCCATTGCAACCAGACCGCTCCGTCCCGCCTCGGCATTTTATTCCGAAAGAAGAAATAAAAGCCGTGCAGCCAGATCACTCCGCCGACAAATAACGGCAGCGCCAGCAGCATCAACCAGTTTTGCGCCGCGCCCAGCCCCCAGACAAAGACCGCCGCATCCAGCCAGCGGGATTTCCGGCGGACGCGATATTCCAGCAGCAGCCACAGAGACGCCGCCAGGAGGAGCAAGTCCAACATTTCGCCGGTGGCGGCGGTTGCCTCCTGCCAGAAGCTGAATTCCAGCCCGCATACCACACAGGCCACCAAAACCGGCAGCGTGCCGGCCAGGCGGTTGGCCTTTTGCCAGGGACGATCCCACAGCATCAACCGGATGGTGCGCGCCAGCAAACCCAGCGTCAACGCTCCGGTGAAGGCGGAGAAAAAATTCAGGCCCAACGGAACCCAGGCGGCGGGCAACAGCCGCAATGGCAGGGTGAGCAGCCAGAACAGCGGTTGCCCCACCATCGGCGTCCAGTCCCAATCCGCCACCTTGGCCGTCAGCAGCAGGCTGTTCACCGTCACTCCGTGGCTCAACGTGACCGCGTAAAGCACGAAAGCGCCCAGCGCGGCCAGCAACGGCAGACGGCGAGTTATATTGAACACAAAACCATTGAATTATATTTCACCAGCCGATGACAGAAAAAAGGATGCGGAGAGTATCCGCATCCCTTGATTTTCAGAAAATTGTTTTGCTCCCCGGCGATTATTTCCGGCGGCGGAACAGCAGCATTCCAAGTCCGCTCAAGCCGGCCAGCGCCAGGGTCGAGGGTTCGGGCACCACGGAGAAAGTCTGGACAAAATGACTCACGAAGACCTGGGACAGAGGATCAGACCCCGTGGACATGGAGAAATCCTTGGTAATTTTAATCACGCCATACGCATCGCCGCCAGTGAAAGTTGCGTCATTCTCCAATAACTGACCGCTCGAATTGATGTAAACCAAGAGGCTCGACAGCGATGTATCATCCACAGTCGAGACGGTTTCGGCGACATGCGCCGCGCCATCATACAGAATGCCGCCGGTTACTGCGAGGGTATCGTCTTCGATGATTGCCTGGCCATTGACTGTCGCAACTTGAAAGTTAAAGCCCAAGTCATAGTTCTGGTTGGCCCCGGAGAGCGACCATAAGGCCGACTGGAATTGAATTCCGTAATTTCCGCCGTCCAAGGTCGGCACCACATAGATGGAGTTCAAGGGTACGCTCAGATCACCGACTTGCGAGATGTTTGAGAAGCCAGAAAACACCAAGCCCCCATAGGGAGTGGGAACGGTCAGGGTTCCGCCCGCTGCCAGATACGCCAAGGTTTCCTGGCTCAGGGCATTGGAAGCGGCAAACAATAAGGCACCACCCGCCAAGACACTTGTCACAAACAATCGAGATCCGGTTGCAAATGGTAATTTTTTCATAATCGCTGTTCAGGCTTTCTTTTGTGCGTGCGTTCCAATTTAAACTTTCTCTTTTTTTAACTTTAACTTTTTCCATTAAGGCAGTCAAATAAAATAACTTAAAGACAGTGATTTAATATATTCTTATTCGGACTATTATTATTAATTTATCTGGAAATCCCCCGGCTTTGCCGGTGAGATTTCCGGAGTTTGACATCCACGGCCCGGTTTTTCCCGCCATGTGCGCGCGTTAATTTCAGCCAACGGGTTTGACACCGCAAACCGAAAAACTGGCTTGAATAACAAATCATGCGGCTGATTCAATCTTTACTGGAGAACCATTGATCCGCTGGCAACGCGGACGGTTTTGCCATCTCCCTCGCCGGCACGATTGTCACGCACGTCTCGCAGGGGCGTGACAACCGGCTTGCCCAGGCGGGACGCCAGCAGCTTGGTGACCAACAGACGGGATTCCTCCCGCCGCTGGTTCAACTGGTTGCGATAAACCATCCCGAGGCCGGCAAAAGCCAGCAGACAAATCAGCGATGCCACCCCCAGAGCGCAAACCATGTTCACAATGAATTGCGGCAAGGTGTCGGGAAAATTCTCCACCAAAATCGCTGGATAGCCAAGGCCAGCCACGGCGAGAGCCGTCAAACCGGCCATCAGCCATGCCGCGCGTTGCACACAGCGCTCGTCGCGCTGAATCCGAGTGATCCTGTCATCGAGCGCCTGATGCTCGGCACTTTCGCAGTAGCGAAGGCAATGCCGCAGAAACTCCGTATGTTTTTGATGTTCGCTCATCCTCGTTGAGGCAACGCCGTTCGCACCCGGCATTCCAGTTTTCAAGTTTGTTCGTCAGGCAGGATACGCCGTCGGACAGCCCCATGCCATGGGGTGTTCACCCCATATACAAAATAAAGCAATCACCTGAAGATGGTTGCATTGGATTCGTGGCGCGCCATCGAGGGATCAATGTATCCCGGGGAGCCGCGTTTGGATTTGACGTATAAAATGAAACGAAAATTGACCAAGTTGTCACAACGATATGTGGCGGCGTTGCGAAAACACCTTGATCGTCTTGGAGCGCGGCTGTGTACGAAGCATCAGCCACAGCAGGTTGGAAACGAGAGACGGCGGGGGAATTCCAAGCGATTCCATGCTGCGAAAGCGCTGCGGCTGGTCCTGTGGACACAGCCGCGCTCCCTTGGTGGCAACTGCGCCGCGCTGAATTAATACGAGATAACTTTACATGAAAAATAATGGCCACAAATCCATCTTCCCGAACACTCAATTGCCCAAGTGTCCCACCGGCATCCAGGGTCTCGACGAAATCACCGGCGGCGGATTGCCGCGCGGGCGGCCCACGCTGGTATGCGGCGGCGCGGGTTGCGGCAAGACGCTGCTGGCCGCGGAATTTCTCGTGCGCGGCGCGGCGCAGTTCGACGAACCGGGCGTGTTCATGGCCTTCGAGGAGACGGAAAAGGAATTGACGGCCAACGTCGCGTCGCTCGGATTTGATCTGGCGGGCCTGGTCCGGCGCAAAAAAATTGCAATCGACTACGTCCACATCGAGCGCAGCGAAGTCCAGGAGAGCGGCGAGTATGACCTGGAAGGGTTGTTCGTCCGGCTCAATCACGCGATTGATTCCATCGGCGCCAAACGCGTGGTGCTGGACACGCTGGAAGCGCTGTTCGCCAGTCTGCCCAACGAGGCCATCCTGCGCGCCGAGTTGCGCCGGCTCTTCCGCTGGCTAAAGGACAAGGGCGTGACCGCCGTCATCACCGCCGAACGCGGGCGCGAACAACTGACACGCCACGGACTGGAGGAATACGTGTCCGACTGCGTCATCCTGCTCGACCACCGGGTCAATGACCAGATTGCCACGCGGAATCTGCGCGTGGTGAAATATCGCGGCGCGCTGCACGGCACCAACGAATTTCCCTTTCTCATCGGCGACGAGGGCATCAGCGTGCTGCCGATCACATCGCTGGCGCTGAATCACAAGGTCTCGAACGAGCGGATTGCCACCGGCATCCCCCGGCTCGACGCGATGCTGGGCGGCCGGGGCTTTTTTCGCGGCAGCAGCATTCTGCTCACGGGCACGCCCGGCACCGGCAAGACCATCATCTCCGCCAACTTTGCCCAAGCCGCCGCCCGGCGCGGGGAGCGCGTGCTCTTCTTTTCGTTCGAGGAATCGCCGGACCAGATCATGCGCAACATGCATTCCATCGGGTTGCGCCTGGAGCCGCTGGTCAAGCGCGGCCTGCTGCGGTTTCACGCGGCGCGGCCCTCGCTCTACGGTTTGGAAATGCACCTGGCCACGATGTTCAAGGAGATTGCCGCGTTTCAACCCCACGTCGTCATCGTGGATCCAATTACCAGCCTGATGGACTCCGGCACCGACTCGGAGCGCAAGGGGATGGTGACGCGGCTGATTGACTATCTGAAGGCCAGACAAGTCACCTCGCTTTTCACCAGTCTGACGCAAGGCGGCCATGTGCTGCAACAAAGCGAAGCCGCCATGTCCTCGCTCATGGACGCCTGGGTGTTGTTGCAGGACTTCGAAGGCAACGGCGAACGCAATCGCGTGCTCTACGTGCTCAAAGCGCGCGGCATGGCGCACTCGAACCAGATCCGCGAGTTCCTTATTTCGGACCGTGGCATTGACGTCGTGGACGCCTATATCGGTCCCAGCGGCGTGTTGACCGGTTCAGCCCGCGTGGCGCAAACCGCCCTCGAAAAAGCCGGCATGCTGGCCAGCCACCAGGAAGCCGCCCGCCGCAAGCGCGAACTGGAGCAAAAACGCGCGGCGCTCGAACGACAGATCAGCGGACTGCGCTCCGAGCATGAAGCCAGCGCCGAGGAACTCCGGCAAATTGACGAACAGGTCGGAAGGCAAACGCTTCTGCTGACCACCGAGCGGACCGAATTGGGCCGCCTGCGCCAGGCCGATGTTTTGGTGGCGGCCGGCCCGCGGGCCGGATCCAGAAACGGGAGGGGAAATTGATGAAAACCAAAACGGTGAGAAAACGCGCCCCCGGGGGTGCGACTGGAAATGGCGGCCAGGAGCGCGGCGTTCACGCCGCTTCAACGTCCGCACACGGGAAAACTTCGTCACTTGTGCGCGCTGTTGTCAGTCGGACGGTGAAGCGGTCTAAAGCCCGCGCCCCGCGGCGGGCTGGCAAACTCTGGCAACTGCGCCTGTACGTGATGGACGAGACGCCCAAATCGGTGACGGCGTTCGCGAACCTGAAGCAGCTTTGCGAAAGCCAACTCAAAGGCTGCTATCGCATCACGGTGATTGATTTGCTGAAGCAGCCGCAACTGGCCAAGGGCGACCAAATCCTGGCCATTCCCACCGTGGTGCGCCGGTTGCCAAAGCCCGCGCGAACCATCATTGGCAATCTTTCCGACGCCGAGCGCGTGCTCGTGGGCCTGGATTTGCGCCCGGCCGTTTAACCGGAACGTACGCCTGTGAAAACAGACAAAACAAAACGCGCGTCCAGGGTTGCTGCGAAGTCCCTGGCCACCCGAACCACACGTAAATACGTTTTGCGGCTGTTCGTGGCGGGGGCCACCGCCAGGTCGCGCCAGGCCGTCCTGCGCATCCGGCAACTGTGCGAAGCGGAACTGAAAGGCCGCTGTAAACTGGAAGTGATTGACATCTATCAGCAGCCCAAACTGGCGCGCGACAACCAGATCGTCGCGACCCCGACGCTCATCGTAGAATTCCCGCCACCGTTGCGCCGGTTCATCGGCAACCTGACGAACATCACCGGCCTGTTCGTCGAGCTGGACCTGCACCCAAAAGGTAGAATCGCACTGTGAAGAGACTCGTTCGAAACTCCGTAGCCGCCGACGCTCTGCCGGGCGCATCAACTATGGAGCGCGGCTGTGTCGCAGCGACCAGCCGCAGCACGGACAAACGTCGCGAGGGTTTGGATTTTACCTTGCGTGTCACTCCTTGCGAAGCTGCTGCGGCTGATCCCGCGCGACGCGGGACACAGCCGCGCTCCGGGGGCAGGCGATGAAAACCACCCGCCACAAGATTTCCGTCCGTCCCGCGCCGTCCCGCCTCGATCGGCCCGGCAGGGCGCGTCACTCCGTGCGCGCCGCTGCTCCGCCAACCAACGACGGCGCGCACGGAGTGACGCGCCCGACCCGCGCAACAGCCGGCGGACCCTCCGGCGGGCTTGCCAAACTCCGCGCCCGCCTGGCCGAAGCGGAGGAAACGCTCCGCGCCATCCGCACCGGCGAGGTGGATACGGTGATGGTCGCGGGCAAAGAAGGCTCACAAGTGTTCACGCTGGAAGGCGCCGAGCATGCCTACCGCGTGCTCATCGAATCCATGAACGAAGGGGCGCTGATGCTTACGGCGAACAAGATAATTCTTTATGCCAACCAGTGTTTCGCCCGAATGGTCAAATGCCCGCTGGAGCAGGTGACGGGCAGTTCCTTTCGCCGCTTTCTCTCCACCGCCGACCTGGTAACGTTCCGGCAGCTCCTGAAACGCGCCGGCAAATCCGGCGCTAAAATCCAGTTGCTGCTTCACGCCGGCGACGGAACGCAACTGCCGGCGCACCTTTCGATTCGTCCGCTGGCACGGAATGGTTTCAAAAGCGCGACCTTCGGCATCGTGGTAACCGACATGACGGAGGCCCGGCGCAATGAGAAACTCCTGCGGGCATTGTCCCGCCGCCTGGTGCTGGTGCAGGAAGCCGAGCGCGGACGCGTGGCCCTCGAATTGCACGACAACATCACCCAGTTGCTCTGCGCCGTCCTCGTTCGCTCGCAGACGCTGGCGGACAAACTTTCGCCGCGCGACGGGCCGTCGAAAACCGAGGCGATAAAACTCCGCGAACTGCTCGGCGAGACCGCCGAGGAAGTGGAGCGCATCTCGCGCAATCTGCGGCCCAGCGTATTGGACGAGCTGGGTCTGGCCGCCGTCCTACGCGACACGAGCACGGAGTTCGCGGACCGGATGGGCGTATCCGTCAAGCTGGCCTGTGTGGAGTTGACCGTGCGGCTGCCCGCCGACACCGAGCTGGCGCTCTACCGTATTTTCCAGGAAGCCTTGAAAAACGTGGAGCAGCACGCCCGCGCCCGCCACGTAACGGTGCGCCTGACGAAGCAGGGTGACATCGTGCAGTTGGCGATCAATGACGACGGGATTGGCTTTGACCCGAATCATCATCACCGGGCCAGACGAAAAGAAAAGGGCGGCCTTGGTCTGCTTGGCATGCGCGAGCGGGCGACCTATGTGGGCGGCACACTGATGGTCAAATCCACTCCGGGCAAAGGCAGCACTATTACCGCACAAATGCCACTAATTGATCGTACGTCGGTGAGGGCGCGCTGACCGGGTTCGCTGGAACCGAATTTTTATTAATATGAAAAAAATCACTGTTCTGCTGGCGGAAGACCACATGATTGTGCGCGAAGGATTTCGCAAGATGCTGGAGCTGGAAAACGACATCGAAGTGGTCGGCGAAGCGCAAGACGGCCGCCTGGCGGTCGCCCTGGTCAAAAAACTTCGTCCCGCCGTGGTGTTGATGGACATCGCCATGCCGCTGCTCAATGGTTTGGAAGCCACGCGCCAGGTGCTCAAAGCTGTTCCCGGCACCAAGGTGCTCATTCTCTCCGCTCACAGCGATGACGCGTATATCAAGGAGGCCGCCGACTCCGGCGCGGTGGGATTTCTGCTCAAACAAACCTCCTCCCACATCGTGTGCGAGGCGATCCGGGAGATCCAAAAAGGAAACAAGTTTTTCGGGCCGGCCATTACCAAGCGCCTTCGCCAGATGGTTGGCAAGTCCCTGGATCGGGACGGAGGGTCGCAGTCCCGCAACGTCCGGCTGAGTTCGCGCGAGATGGAGGTGCTCCAACTGATTGCCGAGGGCAAGGCCAACAAGGAAACGGCTGCAGTACTGGGCATCAGCATCAAGACCGTCGAGAAACATCGCGAGCGGGTCATGGCCAAGCTCGACGTCCACGACACCGCCGGACTCACCCGCTACGCCATCAGCGCGGGCATCATTGAGAGCAGCGTCCAGTTGACCATTGTTTAGCAATCCAGGAAACCGGCAAAAATCTGGCACCTAATTGTTCATGAGTGATTCTCAATGCGATCCAGTCCGCTGCGTCATCGCCATGGCGGCCTCGGTCGGCGGCTTGAAGGCTTTATCCGTCATTCTGGGCGGCTTGCCGGCGGACTTCCCGGCTGCCATTGCCATCGTGATGCACCTTGCTCCCGACCATAAGAGCATCCTGGCCGAGATTTTAGACAGCCGCTCTCATTTGGCGGTCAAGGAGGCTCATACGGGCGACAGGCTATGCCATTCGAGTGTTTTTGTAGCTCCGCCCAATCACCACCTGTTTGTGGCCAAAGGTGGCCGGCTTGAGCTTTCCTCTTCGTCTGCGGAAAAAGTTCATTATGCCCGTCCGTCCGCCGAGCCGTTGTTTGCTTCGGTGGCCGAGGTTTACCAAAAGAATGCCATTGCCGTGGTCCTCACGGGTGGCGACGGTGATGGCTCATTCGGGGTGCAGATCATCAAGGAGAAGGGCGGCAAGGTCATCGCCCAGGACCGGCCCACGTCGCAAGATTTCAGCATGCCGGAGACTTCGATCCAGACCGGGGATGTTGATTTTATCCTGCCCTTGAACGAGATAGCTCCCAAGTTAATGGAACTGGTTGGTACCGGAGAGCGCCCGTCCCCGGGCGCAGCAACCTGAAAAACATGGCCCGGTGGTAATATTCCTATTCCTGTGCGCTCAATAAAACGCGGCTGGCTGCGGCCGGGGACGGCCGCACTCCACCGGTGGCAGTGCAAGATGCGCCCGATGATCCAGCGGACGGAAACTTTTTTGTTGAGACAATCAATCCAATTGAACATGATTACCGCACTGGCTATGAAAAGGACATTCCAGTTGCATCAACCAAGCTAGACGTGGGAGTATTCGCGTCCCGGTCAGGAGGCATTGCGGCTCCAATGCCACCGGATTCCGGCAGCGCAGGAGACACACGCAGGGAATAAACGCATGAAAAAGAAATCTTCACCAGCACGCCGGCTGAAAAAGCCGGCCAAAGTTGCCCGGCCGGAAACTCCCGTCCCGCCCGCGAGTGTTTCGTTCCCCATCATCGGCATCGGCGCCTCCGCCGGGGGACTCGAGGCCCTGGAGCTTTTCCTGAGTCATGTGCCGAAGCACAGCGGCCTGGCTTTTGTCATCGTCCAGCATTTGGACCCAACGCGCAAAGGCATCATGCCTGAACTGCTCCAGCGCGCCACCGGCATGAAAGTGGTGCAGGTCAAGGACCGCACCCTGGTCCAGCCGGACCATGTCTATGTAATCCCGCCGAACAAGGACATGTCCATCCTGCACGGGGTCCTGCACCTGCTCGAACCGGCGTCGCCGCGCGGGTTGCGCCTGCCGATTGATTACTTTCTCCGGTCCCTGGCGCAAGACCGGCAGGAATACAGCATCGGCGTTATTCTCTCGGGCATGGGCTCCGACGGCACACTGGGGTTGCGGGACATCAAAGAGAACGGGGGCGTGGTGCTGGTGCAGGATCCCGCGACGGCCAAATTCGACGGCATGCCGCGCAGCGCGATTGACTCGGGGCTGGCGGATATTGTGGCCCCCGTGGACGATCTGCCGGGGAGGATACTCGCCTATCTCAAGCGCACTCCACTGGTCCACAACCCCGAACAGGCGCTGGAAGACAAGACGCAGAGCGCCCTGGAAAAGGCGATCATCCTGCTGCGCACCCACACCGGCCATGACTTCTCGCTCTACAAGAGAAACACCCTCTACCGCCGGATCGAACGCCGCATGGGCATCCACCAGATTGACAAGATTGCCGTCTATATCCGGTACCTGCAGGAAAACCCGCAGGAGCTGGATTTACTTTTCAAGGAGTTGTTGATCGGGGTGACGAGTTTCTTTCGCGATGGCGCTGCCTGGGAGGAATTGCGCGATAGCGTCATCCCGGCGCTCCTCGCCACCCGGCCGGAAGGCCACGCACTGCGGGCGTGGGTGCCCGGCTGCTCCACCGGGGAGGAGGCCTATTCCCTGGCCATGGTCTTCAAGGAGGCGATGGAGCAGATCAAGCCGCCAAAGAAATTTACGCTGACCGTCTTTGCCACCGACCTGGACAAGGACGCGATTGACAAGGCCCGCCAAGGCGTTTATCCCGCGAATATTGCCGCCGACGTATCGCCGGAGCGGCTAAAACGGTTCTTTGCCAAGGTGGAACACGGTTACCGGGTGGGCACGGAGATCCGGGAAATGGTGGTCTTTGCCCCGCAGAGCCTCATCATGGACCCGCCCTTTACCAAGCTGGATATTTTGAGCTGCCGCAACCTGCTGATCTACCTTGCCCCGGAGTTGCAGAAGAAACTCTTTCCGCTGTTTCACTACAGCCTGAATTCCGGCGGCATCCTGTTTCTCGGCAGCGCGGAGACGATCGGCAACTTCACCGACCTGTTTGCCTCGCTCGGCGGCAAGTCGAGGCTTTATCGTCGAACCGAGTCCGCCACGCCGGCGGAGCCAATCGATTTTCCCTCGTCCTTTGCCCCGTATGTGCCCGCCGGGACCGCGGCCGGCCTGGAAATGAAAACACCGCCCAGTTTCCAGTCCCTGGCGGATCAACTGGTTCTGGAGCATTACTCCTCGCCCGCCGTGCTCGTCAATGACAAGGGCGACATTCTTTATGTGAGCGGCCGGACGGGCAAATACCTGGAACCGGCCGCGGGCAAGGCCAACTGGAATATTTTTGCCATGGTCCGCGAAGGCCTGCGCTACGAACTCACCAACGCTTTCCAGAAAGTGCTCCGGCAGAAAGGCACCGTGGTGCTCAAGCGACTCCGGATCGAAACCAACGGCGAGGAGCATTACGTAAATCTCAAGGTCCAGCGGCTCGAAGAACCGGAGCCGCTGCGGGGATCGGTGATGATCGTTTTTGCCGACGCGGCCGCGCCGCCGGAAACGAAAGCGCCGGGGCGGGCGGGGAAGCATGGAAAAGTTGTGGTCCACAATCACCGGCTGGCGGAACTGGAACGGAAACACCAGCAGGTCTGCCTGGAACTACAGACCACCCGCGAAGACATGCAGGCCTCCCAGGAGGAACTCCGGTCCGCCAACGAGGAAATGCAGTCCACCAACGAGGAAATGCAGTCCACCAACGAGGAACTCACCACCTCCAAGGAGGAAATGCAATCGCTGAACGAGGAGCTCCAGACCGTCAACGCCGAGTTGCAGGTCCGGGTGGACGAGTTGTCCCGGTCCAACAACGACATGAAGAACCTGCTCAACAGCACGGACATTGCGACGTTGTTTTTGGACAAGGACCTCCAGGTGCGCCGGTTCACCACCCAGGCGACAAAAATCATCAAGCTCATCCCCGGCGACGTGGGCCGGCCCATCACCGACCTGGCCTCCGACCTGCTTTACCCGGAACTGGCGGAACACGCGCGCGAGGTGTTGCAAAAGCTGGGCTACAAGGAAAAACCGATCTCTACGCGCGACGGGCGCTGGTTCACGGTGCGCATCATGCCCTATCGGACACTCGACGACCGCATTGACGGCGTGGTGATCACCTTCGCGGACATCACCGTGGCCAAAACGCTGGAGGCGAAGTTGCGGGACAATCAATCCGTCCTGGAAAGGCACGTCGCGAAACAATCAGCGACGATGCAGCGGGAGCGGAGGAAGGGAAAGGGGAGCAACAAGCAGTAATCAGTTAACCATGAACCGAAAGACGAACATCTCCGATGATCCCGCCGCACTGCGCCGCCGCGCTGAAGCCCGCCTGCGCGGCCAGCGGAAAGGCCAGCGGTCAAAGGCCGGAGACCAGTTCCGAAAGGGTTTGGGGTCCACGTCCGAGGCCGACACCCTGCGGACGCTCCACGAACTGGAGGTCCACCAGATCGAACTGGAACTGCAGAACGCCGAGCTGCAGAAAGCCAGGGACGACATGGAGGCGGCACTGGAGCGTTACACCGACCTCTATGATTTCGCCCCGGTCGGCTATCTTTCGATTGACGCTGAGGGCCTGATTCTGGAGGTGAACCTGACGGGCGCCACTTTGCTCGGCGTGGAACGTTCCCGGCTGATCCGCCTGCGCCTGGAGCGTTTTGTGGCCCCGGCGAGTCGGATGATTTTCAGGACCTTCCTGGAAAAGGTGTTTGCCGGGACCAAGGGCCAGCCCTGTGAGGCACTCCTGCTCAAGGCGGACGGCGGCACTTTTTGGGCCAGCTTTCGGGCCACGACCGCAGTTACTCTCACGGGGACGCGGAAATGGTGCCGGGTCTCGTTCGGGGACATCACCATCCGCAAGCAGGCTGAGGAGACGCGCCGCCGCCTGGAGGACCTGGCCGGCATCAACCGGAAGTTGACCCTGGAAATTGCCCGGCGGCAGACGGTGGAGGAAGCCCTCCGGAAAAGCCAGCAACACCAAAGCCGGCTGCTGGAGCAGTCGCATCACATGCAGGAACAGTTGCGGCATTTGTCCCATCAAATTCTGCACGCGCAGGAGGAGGAACGAAAGCGCATCAGCCGCGAGCTGCATGATGAAATCGCCCAAACCCTGGTGGGCATCAATGTCCATCTGGCGGCTTTGACCCGGGAGGCCGGGGACAGCCCCCGGGGTCTCCGGCAGAAGATTGCGCGGACGCAACGGCTGGTGGAAAAATCGGTGGACGTGGTGCATGTTTTTGCCCGGGAACTGCGCCCGGCGGCGTTGGACGACCTGGGACTGGTTCCCGCGCTTCATGCCTTTATGAAGGAGTTTACGAAGCGGACGGGCATCCATATTCATTTCACGACCTTTACTTCCCGCAGGATTAAACAATTGAACAATGCCACGCGCACCGTGTTCTACCGCGTCGCCCAGGAAGCGCTGACCAATGTGGCCCGCCATGCGCAGGCCAGCGTTGTGGAAGTGAACTTTGAGAAACTCCCCAACGCCATTTGCCTGAGAATCAAGGACGACGGCAAATCCTTTCAAGCGAAACAGGTCATGCAATCCAAACGGAATACACGCCTTGGGCTGATCGGCATGCGTGAACGGTTGGAGATGGTCGGCGGCAAATTCTCCGTCGAATCCGCACCGGGCAAGGGCACCACGATCCAGGCGCAGATTCCGTTCGCCAACTGCCGCGGGGGGGGGGGGGGGCGCGGTTGGGGCCCGCGAGAACCAAACCCCCAAAGACAAGAAAAAAAAAACTAATAAGCTGGCCGAAAACCAATTGTTTGTGCGGGCGG
>Ga0302320_10006584_pt1 | contig 25742 bp, 28 predicted proteins | sample Bog_T0_3_FD_202130 | JGI IMG/M metagenome (GOLD analysis project Ga0302320, IMG submission 202130) | Peat permafrost microbial communities from Stordalen Mire near Abisko, Sweden - Bog_T0_3 | ecosystem: Environmental > Terrestrial > Soil > Wetlands > Peat | place: Sweden: Abisko, Stordalen Mire... | reverse complement strand
ACGCTGTTTGAAGAAGGCAGTCCAAAATAGCGGAGAGATGGCCGAGTGGCTGAAGGCGGCGGTTTGCTAAACCGTTGTACGGTCAAAAGCTGTACCGGGGGTTCGAATCCCCCTCTCTCCGCCAGCTATTGAAAATAAACGGCTTAAGTGGCATGGCTACACTCTTGGCTACACTTTTCCATCTGGCATAATCAGGTTCCTCTCCTCTGATCGGGTATTTATCCGAGGAGGAGCCCGTGAAAGTCCACTTGTACATCCGGGTACGTTTGTCCAATGGAACCCGTCAATATGTCGACCCTGTTTATGCCGCCAACGGCAAGCTGAAGCCTCTCTACGCCCTCGTCGCAGGTAACCGCGAACACCATCCCGAGGGCGTCTATCACCTCCGGTATCTGCTGAACGGGAAGCGCATTTGGGAGTCCGTCGGGTCAGACGCTCCCTCAGCACAAACAGCCCGCCTCAAAAAAGAGCGCACGCTCGGCGCCAAGGAAGTGGGCGTTCCCGTGGTCGAAGATGAGTCGAAGCAGGGGCGTGACCTGACGGAGGCGGTCGTCGAGTACCTCGGCGAGGTTAAGAATGGGAAGTCCCATAAGACGCATCTGGCGTATGGGATTGCTCTCCGGGAGTTCTGCGCCGTCTCTAAGTCACAAACCCTTGCGTCCCTCAATCGCCAGGATGTGCTCGCGTACACGGGTGCTCTCCGGGATCGCGGGATTACGCCCAGGACGATCGCCAACCGCCTTAGCTTCTTGAAAACGTTCTTTTTCCATTTCGAGCTGGCGTGGCCGATGCTCAAGACCGATCGCGTGAAGTACACAGAGAAGACGGCGGAGGCCTATAGCGCCGTAGACCTACAGAATCTGTTCGGAGGCGCCGACCAGGAGGAGACGGAGTTGTTTCAGTTCTTCTTGTGCACTGGGGTGCGTGAGCAGGAAGCAGTGTACGCCACTTGGCGCGATGTAGACTTCACCCGGAAGATGTTCAAAGTCACCGAGAAGCTTGATCTCGGCTTCACGCCAAAGGATAAGGAGGAGGGTTCAATACCGATACCTGACTCGCTCGTCGCGCTACTCCGTGCCCGGCGGAAACGGAATCCGAACACGCGCTTGATCTTCCCGGGCCCAAGGAGCAAGCCGAATGGGCACTTCCTCCGCACGCTCCAGGGTCTCGCATATCGCTGCGGACTGAACTGTGGCGAATGCCACAACCGCAAAGGTCAGTGCTGCGCGAACAAGGCAATATGCCATCAGTGGGGGCTCCATCGCTTTCGGAAGACGTTCGCGACGATGCACCATGAAGCTGGAGTCAGTGTGAGGACCATTCAACGCTGGCTCCGGCACTCCAGCCTAGATACCACGCTGCACTATTTGGCGGGAAGTGACGACAGGAACGAGAAGACACGCGCACAGGTGAACAGCACTTTCGCGGCAATCTGCTCTCAACGGGAGGGTGCCCAGGCTTAAGAATGCCTCGCAAGAACTCCGCGCCCCGTCCTCCCTGGCATGGACAGACTTGTCTATCTCGCTGTTCGGGGAGGCCGTTCGGGAATTTCGGGGCCCCCTTGGTATGTCGCAGCCGCAGACCTCCTGAGACCTCGCGAGGCATTTGTCGACGCCACAGTCCTTCGCGGATCGATATGCCTGCAGGGGACCAGATTGAACTTCTGTCCTGATTTGCTCCGCATGGGCTCCACTGGGGCTACCGGTGCCTTCGCTGCTCTACGAACCGGCGTCGCTCCTACGCGATGCTCCCTTCGAGAATAGGCCGTGGAAGATGTTCAAGTTCAAGGCAAATCCGGGAGCTTGAAACGGTTTCAATGTACACATCCATGAGTTTTCGCCGGCCTCGATTGTGGAGCAGTTGGCCTCCGAGCATTCGTGTCCCCATTGAAACTGGAATTCCAATTAGAGTTGCATGCGCTAGAGCCGCAGCAGCCCACCCGGCGCCCGCAGCAATCACAGCCAAACCACTTCGCTCGGCGAAATTACTGATTGCCTGATCCAGTGAGATGGACCCCTTGCGGTAGCGCCTATAATTCCCCAGCGCCGCAAACCCGATTGCAAACATCGGAAGGTGGAAGTGAATTCCTGCAGCTTCAGCATGGTCCGCAGCTCCTGTAACCTGCGCATCTAAGTGACCCAGAGACTCGTGGCCGTCGAGCAAATGACCAAGCAACTCTGGGTGGCCGCCCATGCGCTCATAAAGCTCGTGAGGTACCACAACATCAATGCTGGGATGGGCCCCGATGGCTTCCCGTACGTAGGCCAACGTTTCTGTAGCCTTGGCTTGAATGAGACCGCTTATATGGCCATGGGCATCATGAATTGCAATGTCCCAAGCCGGATTGTTTGCATGATGTGCCAGTTCTGCGATCAAGCCAGACGGAAGATGGCCGTGGTTGAGCCATTCAGCGTAATGAATCTCGAATAGCTTTCCCTTGACCCCGTTGATTAGCCCCATCAGCTTGTCGGGGTCTCCAGCTAGGTGATTTACCGCGTCAACAAAGCTCGATCCGTGTTGAGGAAACTGGGCATGAAACGCATCGAGAACATCTCGTGGAACCTGAGACTCGGATACTTTCCCTGCCAGGATATGTGCCACGTCGACGCCGCCAATGATTGCGGAGTCAACGAAGTCTTCTGAGGAGATGGCCTTTTGAAGGAGATCGGCGGGCCTCTTGAGCTTGGACCGTCCGCCTTGCCTGCGAATTTCCAATTCCCAACGCCTCTTGTACTCAGGCTTCAAGTTTCACCCTCTTCAAAAGAATTATCCCAGCGAGCATGAACAGTCCGGTAGTAACATAGGGCGTCCAGATCGGCAACGCTGGAACGAATCTGGACAAGATCACCCAAGCCAACGCGATCCAAGCGAGAGCCGATGCAGAAATGGCCCACCGGGCGCTCCTCCGAAGGAGAATGGCCGCATCCATTCTCTTTCGCTCCGACGTGACCATATCTTGCTGTGCTGCCAGAAAATCGGCCTCTGCCTTTTCTTCTTTGATCCGCGCCCGGTCGTGTTGACCTATCGCGTGATCCAAGACCCGCTTGGCTTCGAGGTACCCCTTATTGGCTTCAACCTCCGACCGTTGAGCCCTCTCAAAAGCCAGAGACGCAGAACCAAGTTTCACTGCAGCCTCTGTCGCACTTCTGCATGCATCGTTGTATTCACGAGACGACTCTAGACGAATGCGTTCTGAAGCCATAAAGGCGTTTGCCGAGGACCTCTCAGCTTCTTCCGAAGTTCGATAGGCATGAGCTGCGCCCTCCACCAAACTCTCGGCCTCTTTGTAGCGCATGTCGGCGTCGGAAATAATCTCACCAGCCTCCTTACGGAGCGCCTCGGCCCCCTGATACTGGTCGTTTGCTGCCAAGAACTCAATGCGCAAAACATTCAGAGCCTTCTCCGTCTCCGACAGTTTTGTGTTGAGTTCCTCCGTTCTGGCGGCCTCGTCAAGGAGTACCGACTCAGCAAATTTGATCGACTCGACGCGCCGCATTCGCTCGCGAATCTCCTTCTTGAGGATGTCAATATTGTCCAGCAACTCGATTAGTTTCGTAGAGAAAACGTCATTCCACTTGTCCTGCTCATCCATGCGGGTCAAGGTCTTTTTTACCAATTCGGCATCTTCTGGCCCAAACCACTTCGCTACATCGCCCAACAGGCTCACTTCGTCCTCGCAAACTCAAACCCGTCGCCATCTGACGAGGGTTCCAATTGCCGCACTATACTCTGCGTCAGTTGACCTCATTGTGTCAGAAATCACGGACGCCGTGTGGCGATTCTCTAGATTCTGAGCCGAGCAGGCGACGTCCGACTTACGCGGCCCCAACTCAAAGCCGCTGACGACATTCGAGTCCACATCTTCCATCGGACAAGGTAGTTTGAATGTGGAGGAGATCGTATTGGCAATTACGAGCTTGAACCTGGTTACTCCCCCGAAGAGATTAGTCAAAAAGAAGACTTCGCGGTCGAAGGCGGCATCCTACCGAGCCGCGACGATGACTGGAGAACAATTCGAGCGGCTTACCGTGGTGCAGCAAGTGAGGCATGCCTTCAGGCCGGGTAGCCGCATCGCTGCCTGGATCGGTTTGGTGATGGGTGGCTGCGCTCCTATGTTTACCTTCGGTGTCGTACACTTCGTTCTCCCGCACCATCCCGAGCGGTCCATCATTCTATGGGTGATCGCAGTGGGCGGACTGCTCTTCAGTGCGCCGAAGGTCTACAGGTGGGGCCTGTCAGCCTGGGGCAGTAAGGTTGAGGCCGTCGGCGCTGTAATGTTCCTGGAAGGCGTCATGACGTTCGTGCCCAGCTTCTACCTTCCCATGGCCGCGCTGACCATCCTCATTTTCGTCAATGGCACTTATTCCGCCTGCAGGCTTCAGATTCGCAAACAGCCCGCCGCGTGATCCCACAGCTTTGAATCACCGACGTAGGTTGATCGCGTAGGGGCATTCACGCCCTGCTGAAAGGAAGGAATCATGCTGAAGATCGACTTTGTTCGCGATGGCAAAAACCAGATTGCCGGTTCGGTGACATCGGGCTTTGCCAACGGCGACGCGGTGGCACGGGATCGGGATGGGAAAGTCCTTGGACACTCCAACGACCGCGTCGACAACACCCGCGACGGCAATGGCCGCCTCGTCAGCCGCAACACTGCCGACGTCGGCCTGCTCTTCCGCCGCTAACCCTCAACCCGCTCTACTTGGCGGCCCAGTAGCTCAGTCCAGCACGGGCCGCCATATGCCATCCCCTGAGAGGCCCCCGGAACTTGCGAGATGGAGCGGGAGCACAAGGAGAGCGCTTAGCACGATGGAAGACATGCAGAGGGTCTTTGCGGTTCGCGCATATGCCCGCACTAAAAACGACGGCGGCTGGGACCTCCTAAGGGAGTTCTGGAGCAACAAGGACATTGCCAGTGCCACGCGAGGCGCCGCGACCCCCGAGGAATGTGTCGCCCGCTTAACCAAATCGCTTCGTATTATCGACAACATATGCGAAGCCATCCGGAATACCCCCGCCCAAGGAGACGAGAATAGTGCATAGACATGCTTGCGGTCGTGGTCACTACTGGGACTGCGAGGGAGGCGCCATTCGAGATGGCGACACTCTTCCAAGTGAGTGCATCTGTTTCGATCACGGCGTCCTCATGGAGGACGGCGATCACAGCCAATGCACGATCGAAATCCTCACGTGCCCTGAGCACCTAGCTGGGCAAGCCGGAAGCCCCGATGCAACCGAACAAGTGGATGGCGATCGTATGGAAGATGGCTTCGTTCCACTTAAAATACCTGATGCCGAGATGCTCCAAGATTGGGCGGACAACAAAGAGCCATGCATTGGGTTTTGCTTCATGTGCGGGCATATCATTCCAACAGTGGATGACCTGATTCCGGGCACGTCATCTCACAACTGCGCTGAAGGCCTCGCATTTGACGCGAGGATTCGGAACGAACGGGGCGGGCGACCCGCAGGTGGTTAAGGCATGAAACGCAGGCCAACCAGGGCGGACATCGACGCGATCGCGTGGCACACGATTAAGACGGCGCATGTCTTCACCAATGGCCCGTCGGGGTATACCGAGTGCGGGCGCCCGGCTAACTACGCCGAGTTGGGGCAGATGATCGCCGATCTCGACGGAGACTTCGAGCACGCCTGGAGCGAGTTCCTGCATGAGTTCTTTCGCTACCGAACCGCTGGCTTCTTCAGCGAGCCGCCTCCCAAGATGCTCAGTCCTGGCTGGAGAGCGATTCTCGCAGGGAGCGCCGAGTTCCTCTCGAAGGAGTTTAGCCTCCCCGTACCAGGTTGGAGTGAGGAGCCCGAGTATTTCCTACCAGAAATCTGGGACCCCGTGAGTGACCTTGGCCTTGACGTGAAGGAGTTCGAAGAGGTGCGGAAGGCACAGTCTCATGAGTGCTTCTTGCGACGCAATGTCCTCTTCGGGACCCGCAACCTCATCACTCTCTAGCGCCTGGGGATAATCCGGCAGCCCGACCACCGGTACATTGGTGTTGCGCAGGGCCGTATGGCCGAGAACGACAATGACGAGTTGCCAAACAAGCATCCAAGTACCCAGCCTTCGATCGCTGGGACTCAGTAATACTGGCCCGCGCAAGGGGGAGTGTCCGATATCTGCGTTGACGCTGTAGCGACATAAAAAGGCCCGTTCAACGAAGTGAACGGGCCATCGAAAAGGGGCAACGCTTTGCAGCTAAGGTACCGGCGTCGAGTCTTACCCCTTCTTGGGCGAAGGGGTATAGACGATTTCACGTTCGGTGATGGCCGGATGCTTCTGCGCCCAGGGCTTGGGCACGAACTGGCCATCGCGGGAGTCGCGATACACTACTTTGGGAGTGTGCTTCATGGCTTTTCCTTCCTCGGGCCAGCGCCGCCCGTTCTGTTAGTAAGTTGGCGTTGCCTCCGCGTCGCAAGTGGTCGCACACTCGCTGCGCGGAGGGGTAATCCTGCCGCATCCTTTCGGAGACAGGGATTCCGTAGGAGGCATCAAGTTAGTCATTGACTGGCGGGGAAAGTGAGCGGTATGCTCAGGACATCGAGATTCACCGCAAGTCCTAACCGGATTTGAGCGATGCCACCGTTACCAGCGGTGGCGTTCGTGCATAGACCTCCAAAAATCTTGTATTGGGACTACAGATCAGAATATCCCGATTACCGCCTGTTTGCGGTTTACTACTTTGATTCTAAATACATCCGGTATTTCAGCTCTTTATACCTCTTATGCAGGCTCTCTTCGCATCGATCAACTCCCAATTGTCCAAATATGCTCCGCAATCCCTACCTCGTCATGTGCTTCATTGCCATGCGGAGGCTGAGGCCCTGCGACTAAGGGCTCTGGGCCGATCGCAAGACTTTGACGGTCAGGGGACTGAACGCCGCAATACTTCAACCCACTAGAGAAAACGCAGCGCGAATCGGCCAAGCTCGCAAGAACGTTGCGCGATGCGGTGGGCGAGAGTCAACATGGGCGGCGTAGTCCGTTCAGACCGCCAATAGGGTGGGGTCAAACCAGACATCAAGGTAGTCTCCGGACAACAGGAATCTCCAGCCGGGTGCCAGTCCAAGAAGTCGGACCACCTCATGACGCTCATCATAGAAATGGTGCGTGCATCGCGGCTCAAAGAAGTCTGGCGCTTCGGAGAAGGACTCACCACACCATATGTACCAGCCGCTGGTTCCGACGGTCGGGGGATGCCGGAGGCCGTTGATTGGCAGTTGACCGGATGTGGAGATTGCGAGCCCGATCTTCGCATTGGGGAGCGATGCGAGGAAGTCGGCACCGAACTGCTTGCAAACAGCCCTCTGAGCTTCTTCGATCTGAATCCAGTCCATCTGCGCCCTTCGTAACCTGCTAACCAGCATATCCAAAACATCCGTTCCGAGCATGTGGTCCGCCGTCTGGACGTTGCCCTGTCCAGGTGGGTTGCTGCCGGGTTCCCGGCCATACTAACAGCACATTCACCTGGCCTGAGGGTGATTCAGATGTTCAGCGTGTCTGAGTAAGGAACAACTGAGCATTCTTCGAGTGAGCGGTCGTTTAGAACCGTGCGTCCCAAAACCGCTCGAATTCTATCTGGCAGGTTGGCGAATCGGAGCGGTGATTTTGGGAGGGCGACTCGGAAGTAGCAAATCCCAAGCTTCAGGTGTGACTCTATATCGAACGAATAGAGCCCTCTGTTCGCCATCGCGATGAAGCTGTGCAGGTATCGGTTCGTAAGGCACTCCGGCATGAGGTGTCCATCAAGGGTGTGAGCGCCTGGGGTAACATTCAATCCCTCGAAGAAATCTGAGAGGAGCCTCAAGTCCTCCGCTGACACCGAGACACTCGGCGGGATCGACTTGTATCCAGCGGATGTGAAATGACCTACATTTCCACTCGGGGCAACGCAGAACCAGTCGAAGTCGGTATAGCTCTGCTCGTCTTCCGTAATCTGCATCTTGCTCCCTCGATCATGCGCTCCTGTTCGGCCCTCAGTTGATTTGTTGTGGAGACTCTCTAAGCAAGTCTGCAAGCTCTGCCAGTGCCTGAAGGTACATCGTGCGGCCACCCTGGTCTTCAGGCCGCCACGCTTCGATTTCACCTGTTTGAGTGGCCCCAATCACGGCTAACATCGCTTCCGAGACTCGGCGGGCCAACTCGACGGGCATCCCCTTCAAGTCAAGCGTCCCATACGCCTGCGCGAGATCAAGTGTCCTGCACAGTTCGTCGTCATGCTCGAACTGCCGCGAGATATCCTGCACAAGCTGGCGAAAAGCCCAATTGGCCTTGCACCAGTCCCTGCCGTCGGGAAGGATGATAACGACCAAGCTCTACACCTCATTTGAGAATGGAACGACTTCGACGTGGTGTATCAACCGCGCCACCTTCTGTTCTTAGGGTCGTTTGAAAACTGACTGCTTCATATTAGACAAGTCGGCTTCCTCCAAGTCCTTGCGACGACGATTCTCCGAGAAATGGATCGGTCTACCAGCATTCTGAGCACGGAAGCGAAAATCACAGTTACCACAAATCACCCATGTTCTGTATGCATCTCCGGATGGATGAGTGAACCAGACCGATAAAGTCGCCTGGAGGCATTTTGGGCATTCGAGATTGTCGAGACGGCCAGTCTCCGCTTCCCGTAATAGGCGCCCTTGCGACGAAGCCAATTCAGTATTGTTGCGGGTTTGGGAGTCGTCAGGTTTCATCGTGTCCCGCCGTTTCAAGGGCATGCAAAACATTCTATTCCGGCGTTCCGGTTGTATCGTTTCCAATTTGTCAATAACAGACCACCAACTGCCGAGTTGTCCGTGATCCAGGCGCGATCGTCGATCCCAATTTGGCGAAGTGAGCTTTAGCCACCCCCACGCCCTAAAGGGCCGGATGGAATCTCTATGAGGTAACATCGAAGTCGGCAGTGGCGTGTAGAGAGCGTACTGTCGGGAATCTTGCATGCCATCGCCAATCCAATTGAATCCTGTAACCAATGGTGTCAGCATCCCCAGACTGGATGGCTACCGCAATGTCTCAACGAGCGTGGGTGCTTCAGGTGAGGCCATACGGCTGTGGGTAAACGACGGCACAACAGAAACGGTATTCGCGACCGAGAAGCAGCCGGGCGGAGCGTCATTCCCTAAGAGTCACACTAAACAGGCATACTCTGCGAGAGCATTAATCACCACTAAGTGGGGAACCGTCGACCATGAGTTGCCGTTCATGGCGGCAACCTTTCCCCAGGTTCAGACTCTACCCGGCGACGATTTGCTCGTTGTTGCTTCCCGCTGTCAGCGGTTCAAGGACGGAACCCATGAGATGAATGCGAGGGTCTACAGCGCTGACGGCTCCATCGAGTGCGAATTTTGTCTCGGTGACGGTATCGAGCACCTGCAAGCCGACAGCGAAGGCCGCATCTGGGTGGGCTATTTCGATGAGGGCATATTCGGCAACAACGGCTGGGGGAGTTCTGGGGGTGCCGCGCCACTCGGGAGCGCGGGGTTGGTGTGCTACGACCGGCGTGGAAATAAGGTCTGGGCGTACGACGCACCAAGTGGATTCGACTCCATGGCTGATTGCTACGCCCTGAATGTGGCGAAGGATGGGGTGTGGACTTGTTATTACACCGAATTTCCAATTGTGAGGATAGATTCCCGATTTCACGGTCGAGGGTGGGGTACAACCTTGAGGGGAGCGCGGGAACTGGCCGTGTCTGGTGACTCTGTGCTGGTGTACGGCGGGTACAGAGAGCACCGTACGGACTGCAAGCTGATTCGACTGGGTGACCGCGAGGCCGAGGAGGTAGCGGAGGTCCAACTGCATCTTCCGGTCGAAGTTAAACTCCAAGAGAGCACGGTTATTGGCCGGGATGGATTGCTGCATGTCTTCGCTGAAGACCATTGGTTCATGTTTACCCCGGAGCGCTGAGGCGTTTACCCTGACAACTATGAAGCTGATTCTCACTGCCGTGGATGAATCACTGGCGACCGCTTGGCAGCGATTCTGCGGGGACTTGGAGTTCGTTGAGGTTCATCTCGGCTCCATTCTCGAAGTTGGGTGTGATGCTGTGGTGAGTCCGGCCAACAGCTTTGGCTTCATGGATGGGGGCGTTGACGCCGCTTACCTCCGCCGCTTCGGGCATGACCTTCAACCAAGGTTGCAGCAGGTGATTGCCGAAAGGCATCACGGCGAGTTACTCGTTGGGGCAGCGGAAGTGGTGGAGACCGGCGATGGCGCAATTCCCTACATGATTGCTGCGCCGACCATGCGTGTGCCCATGGTGCTGACCGAGTCCGTGAATGCGTACCTGGCCACGCGGGCGGCCATTCTGCTCGTGAGGAACCAGCAATTCCATTCTGGGCCCGACCGAGGACGACCGTTGGCAGAGAAGATACATCGGCTTGCCTTCCCAGGCATGGGGACAGGCGTAGGGCAACTGGGACCGCTCACATGCGCGAGACAGATGAGAGCAGCAATCGACGACGTTCTCCTGGATCAATTCACCCCACCACGCACATGGGCGGAAGCCGGGGAGCGCCACCAGTTGTTGTTTACCGATTACCCCCGCCGCTTACAGCACGGGAAGTAGTCCAAAGAGGGCACTCCTCGACTACTTTTCGGTTCCGCCTGGTTTGTCTGTAATGCGACCACCTAGACAACCAGCCCTCCAAATCCCGAATTTGTTAACATGGCAAAGCTCCCCTTTCAGTTCGAGGATCGATATGCCAGTGCTGCGTTTTCTTGCGCCCTTCTTGCTACTGCTTTCTCTTGCCGCCATTGCGCAAACCGCGCCTGATTCCGACCTTAACGTACCCCCCGGCGACCTCCGCATTCCCCTCCTCGTCACCGACAAGCAAGGCAAACCGGTTTCAGGCCTGCATGTTGACGATTTCAGGGTCCTCGATAATGGAAAGCCCGCTCCCATCGCTGGATTCCTCCCCCTCCCGACAGCACCGCCCGACGCAGCCCACTTCACCGTCTTCTATCTCGACGATCCTCGGTGATCTGCAGCGTCTTGTACACGCCCTCCTTGATGGCCACTGACGGAACCACTACCACAAACTTCGTGAAGCCGTAGCGGCGGTTCAATTCAAAAATCGTGCGCAGGTATTCGTCGTTGAAACGCCCCGTTTGCCCTTGGTACGGCAGACCCCAAACCTCATCATCCCTTCCAAAGGTGGAAACCAGGCGCACGGCAAGGTTCAGGTTCCTGTTCGCTGCGTCCATGTGACTGGCTTGTGCAGCGGTCAAACTCCCGCTCGTCTCCTTGATCCATCTGGTCCATTGTGCTCGAAGGGATGAGAAATTTGATTCGGACAGTGTGTAGAGATTCAGCAGATCGACTCCCGCCCATGTCCCCGGAGCAAGCTCTGGAAGCAACACCCAATAGTAGAGTCGAGGTTGGAACTCGAATTTTAACCATGCCTGCAGGCGCAAGCGTCCATGTCCGGCGACAAGATGATCAAAATGCTGCGTGGCAGTCGCGACCCTATCCACGGCAAGGAGCCGAGTGCGGCCAAAACAAGCCAGATCACAATCGGTGTCCCGAGATGGCGCCCGGTTTGAAAAAAGCTCTGTGCGCCGGGAATCACCGGCCAGGTGGACGCGGCGTAGTAAAAACCTGCGCTGAGCGTGTCCAGACGGCGGTGCGCAAGCATGTAGACGAATGGGTAGAGCAGGGCAAGAAAATGCAGAGCTGGATTGCCGCTCCAGCCAAGGCCGCCAATAACGGCGGAGAACAGAAAAAGCAGAACAGTGTACACAGTGTCAGATTGCTGAAGCCCTCGAATTCTCATCGCTACTGGCCTCCTGCGGGGGACGATGGGTGTGTATGTTCTACAAGCAAGGGGCGTAGCCAACTGTGGACGCTCCTGAGCGGAATTGGCCCAAAGTACCGGGAATCAAAGCTGCGCGTGCTGAACGAACTGATAACCCAAAGCTCGTTAGGGCCAACGCGATACTCTCCGTGGGCAAAAGGACGAAGCTGTTGGCCTTTGGAGTCGCGCTCGATCGGGGCGGAATTTGGCAGTGGGCGTCCATTGACGCGGATGGCATTCGCCGATACCGAGACAAGATCGCCAGGCCAGGCCACAACGGGCTTGATAAGAGGCGAAAAGCCATCTGGGCAGGTACGCATAGGGTCGCGGTAGTTCGGCTCGCCTCGCATAGACGGCCAGCGACGGTCGGGGCAAAAGAAGACGTACGGGGCTGGATCGTGAATCGTCGCTTCCGACTCGAACTCCTCACGATAAAGTCCGAATGGCGCTGAGTGTGTGTAGTTGAAGACGACGCCGAAGCCGGTCCAGAGAAACATCGCGCCGATTGCGAGTGCGCCAGTCGGCACGAAAATACAGCGCAGGCGCGCGACCGCACAGAGCGATGCGGCGAGAGAACGCTTAAACAGGCCAATCACGGATGCTCTCCTCAAGGAAGGATGGAATTCGCTTCGCGTCGTTCGTCCGCCGAATATCGTTTTGGTGAGTCGTGAGCTGCTCCTGCTTCGATACTGCCGCGATGCGGAAAGCGCGAATGACGTGGATCTCGTAAATCGTTCCCGGTTCGCGCCCTGTGTTTGCCTCTTCCGGCCGCGGGCGGGCCTCACGCCGGATGAGCTGGCCGGTCACGTGAATGTTGTCGCCCTTCTGGAAGGATTTTGCAGCGATGGAACTTTCACCAAAGAAAGTGAGCGGAATGAATTGCCGGTGCTCGACGGTTTTGCCTTGGGTTTCGTAGAACCAACTCTGGGCAAGACGGGCGCGAACGAACAGGCGGCCACTGGCATCGGAGACCGTGGGCTGATCGGTCAGATTTCCGGCAAGAATGACCTGGTTAAGAATTTCCATTGATCTGCTCCTCAATACGAATCTCGTCGAGAGCGCCGCGGACAATGGCCGCGAATTCGTTGTCTTCAGGTTGAGTCGGTGCCGGATTGTCTTTGGTCTGGCTGGCTGCCGTTGGGAACTCCGGCGGCCTGAGCTTGGTGCGGGCAAGCAGCGCCTCATTCATGAAGTAGAGGCTCTGCACACCGTAGATCGGCGCGACGCCGTTGATGAAGATCAGCATGTCGCCGGGGGCGATGATCTTGCTGCTTGGATCGTTTGTGGCTTTCGTCGGCGGCTTGATGCGACGAATTTCATCGACTGTGATTAGCGGACGTTGAATTTGCTCGACGCTGCGAAAGATGTGCTTGAGGTAGAAGTCGGTCCGTTGGCCGCTGTAGTTGACCGTCTCTTTCTCGACGGTCATGTTGCCGCTAAGCTCGGAGAGATTCTTGCAGGTCTGAAGATTGTCGGTCTGGAAGGCGGCCTTGATATAGCAGTTGTCGGTGATGGATTCGTTCGGCCCGTACTCCTCGACGATCTGCGTAAGTGTCTGCGCAATCAGGTAAGGTTTGATCTTGTAACCGGCCATGAGGCTCATGGCCGACGCCAAGTTCGGAATCTTTCTCAGTTCTGGAAACTCGTCGAGCATGAGCAGGAGATGGTGACGGTCCGGGTCGAGTTGCTCCATGAGGCGATTGAAGATGAGCTGAAGCATGAGCCGGACAAGCGGGCGCAGCCGGTCGCGATCCGGCTGCGGAACCTTGAAATAAAGGCTCATCGGCGCTTTTCCGTAAACCAGGTCGCGCACACGGAAGTCCGAGCGCGAGACGGTCTTCTGAACAATCGGGTCGTCGTACAGCGTCATCGGGGTGACGATGCTCGACTGAATGCTCGATGCCTCGCGGTCGGCGCGATTCAGTTGCCGCTGAACTGCCTTGCTCACATAGGGGTGAGTGAATGTCGGTTTGCCGTTCAGGTCGAACCAATGGAGACGCGGTTCCGACTTGCCGCCTGGCATGTGGATGGTCTTCTGCATCTCGACCAGTACATCGGTGAAGTCCATGCCGGGTGTGGAGTAGTGGGCAAGCACATCGGGGAGAGTGGGCTCACGGGGCAGGACGAGATTCCTGTAGACGTAGCCGAGATGAATGATGCCAGCCGAGACAAGATCGACGGCAGCGTCCTCGAAGTGCTTGTAGAGGTTGTCGTCATCGCCGTGGCGAATGACGGCGTTTGCTATGGTTTGGGCATCGGCCACCTCGTAGTCCGTCTCCCAGCGGATTTCGGAGAGCGGGTTATAGCAGCAACTCTCCAGGGGGAGGGTCGGCGCGAACTTGAGAACGCGCTGACCGATGGCGTGGCGGAAGCCGGCCGACTTCTCCCAGTTCTCTCCTTTGAGGTCGTAGACAAATACGCTCTGCCGCCACTGGCAGAGCGTGGGAATGATGGCGGAGACACCTTTGCCGCTCCGGCTCGGGGCAAAGAGCAGGACCGGTTCCGCGCCCGAATGAAGTAGATAGTGAATCTCTTCGGTCTTGGGATCGCGCCAGCCGCCGATGTAAACGCCATCGGTTGCGTCGAGTAGGCCGAGCTTTTCAATATTCTCGCGCGTAGCCCAGGTCGCCGATCCATGCAGATTCATCAGGCTGTCTGTGCTTTTTCGGTCGCGGATGAGGGAGAGAAACCAGTAGGTGAAGTAGGCGAGGAAGAGACCGCCAACGATGGTAACGCCAAAAGCGATCCAGAGATCCTTGCGAACTCCAGAGCTGATGAGACGGCTACCTGCAAAGTGTTTCCAGAGCATCAGGGCTGCAAACGGCTGGTAAACCGGGGTGCCACGAAACCGGAAGATGGGTTCACCCATCTCGATGGGGTTGTGAAGCTGAATAGCGAGCCACTCGGTCGCCGCGCCCGCAACGAGCGTAAAGGCCAGGACTGCTCCAAAGAGCGAACGGAGATTCCAGCCTCCTTGCCAGTGAGGCCGATTGGGGAGTACGTAACCGGGAGGGGTGATTTTGCCGTTCTTCATGGAATGCCTCCTTGCAATGGAGTGTACATTCCACTACGAGCGTTTGAAAAGTCAGTATCCCCTGTCTCGGGTCCGAATCGTCATCCGGGATCGGAGGGCTTTGTTGAATTCTCCCATCCATCCTTTGTCGGACTCGCCAACCGAGAGATTCATTGCTCGCATCCGGCGGGTAATTGAATCAAGCGCTTTTCCATCGCGGAGGATGTCTTTGTCCTTGCCTGCTGCCGAAGCGTAAAGCTGATCCGGGTTGCTCCGCAGACTGTCGATGACGACAATATTACCCGGCTGGAGGTCTCCCCGCGCCCAGGCAGCGCGAAGCGTCGCGTCGTGGCGGATAATCTCGATCCTCCCCTCTGTCGTCTCAAAGATGGTTTGAAACGCTCCCGTTCTCTCCTCCTCACCATTAAGCAGGACACGGCCAATGAGCCTTTTCGATGCGAGGGAGTACTCCATCGGCGCGTGGGGATCGCTGATTGCGACTCCGCAACGGAAGAGCGTCCGTGCCCGGTCCTGGATGTCCTTCATGTTTCGGAGTTGGCTGAGGAAGTCGGAGCGCACCTGCCACTGACCGCTTATAACGGACTTTGCAAGTCCTATTTGGGCAAGATGGCGGAGGCGGGATGCCTCGAAGGCATTCGCTCGATCATTGAGGATCCGAAACGTGCCCTCGCCGGCAGGCGGGAGCAATCGTCCTTCGAGTCTCCGGTCGAGCGGTGTGACACGATTCGCAGAGAGTTCGGAGTGTTTTTGGTGCTCGATCTCCTCGAACGTGCGTGGACCGAGTTGCCTGGTCAAGGAGCGTTGCGCTGCCTCACGCAGTCCGTGTCGGATAAGTTCACGTGGGAGAATGAGTTCCTCGCCGGAACGCAGTCTGCCACGCACAATGATGTGGGCGTGTGGATGGTCCGTATTGTGATGGACGACTCCGCCCCACTCGACTTTGTCGCCAACGTGATTCTCAATGCGTGCAATTACGTCCTGCACGGTCCGGTCAAAATCCGCTTCCCGGTCCTCTGGGGAGATGACGATCTTGAAAAGTCGTTTGTCGCCGGCTTTCTGCCACTCCCCGGCAACAGCACCGAGGGAACGCTCTTTTGCCAAACCGAGCTTCTCTTCGCCCTGGCTCTCGCGCTCGCTCTTCGCACTTTCTCGCTCAATGTAGCAACCGTGCGCTTTCCATCCGCCCGGAGTGCGGGAACTGGAATAGCGAACATTAACGACAGCGCGGCGCTCGAATGCTGACGGCTTTGGCACCGAAGTCGCGTTCATGGATACTCGGCTTCCTCCGGGCGTACTGCGGCTCACAAGGCGCGCCAGACGCAACAGGTTTCGAGCAACACCCGTAAAACGCGGGGACGAGGTCCGTGACTGCCGGACGCGGCCAGGGCGTAGTTGGCCGCTCCGATCACGGCTGTCCCCGTCCGTATTCCGATCATCTGGAGGCCGCGGCATCTGACTACCTCTTGCTCGGAGATTCAGGGAGAGTACTCTCCAGGCCCAATTCGCTGGAAGTGTAGGCTCCGGAGTCCCTGCGGCGTTGGAACTCCCGTGCCGCAGTGAGATTCACTTGTTCGTAGATCAGAGCAGCACGGGCGCGCGCACTGGCCAATAACGTCTGGGGAACTTCGGGGAGCGCCGTCAGCGCGTATTTGATGTAGCTGTCAGTCAGTGCGAGATGGAGCTGTGAGACGGTCTCAAGGCTCTGAAACCGGTGGGCCATACTGTCAGCAAGATTACCGAACAGGCTGTAGACGAGCTGGATGAGATCGTCACGCTGGTTGGTAGCCACATTGACGAGATATTCAAAAACCTCATTGTCGCTCTTGGCATGAAGCTGAGCCTTGATGGCCGCAACGCGCTCGGCTTGCCCTTGCTTCAGGCGAATGGTGTACCGGACGATCCCTGATGGCTTCGGTCTTGGCATGGCCGCACTATACAGCAATGTACACTGCGCTAGCAAGTTGACGCACAGAAGTCGTCTAAAGTACAGCGGTGCGTCACAGATCAGCAATGAATGCAAAGAAGATGAATAGAGACACCTTTCAAAGTGCGTCAGCGCTTTATGTTCCACTAATACACTCCCTGTTGAAACTCGTGCTGCATACCAAATACGGCGCCGGCCTTGCGGCCACAGAAAGGCGCGCCGCTGGCGCGCGACAAAATGCAACTAAACCCAACAAACTACGACTCTATGCAATTTGAGTGGGGTTGCGGTTGAAGTTGCACTTAGTTGCAGAAAATCTACATTTATTGCATTTAATCGCAAGGAATTGTAGAAAACTGCGTTTCCGTACTTGCGTCCTGCAATGATCTCTGGCATTCTCTAGTGCAATGCACATTGCTAATGGTGAGCAACTACCCGAACTTGAAAAGCTGCTAGAAGCAATGGCACTTCGCCGCAGCTTCTTTGGACTGAAGGGAAAGCTCCTCCGGGGAGTGGCAAGGGAGTTGATAGCCGCGAAGTCCGGTGGGCTTACTTGGAAAGCGATCTGGGAGGCGTTGCGCAAGGAGGGGTTTGTTTGCGGCTACCCGCAGTTCTGCCGGACGGCAAAGAGGCTAGTCCTGAGTCAGGGCGCAACGCAGCAAGGGGACAGCGGCAAGAACCTCCTCCCCCCTTCAGGCGGAAAGTCCGTGGAACGAGGCGAGCTTCGTTCTGAAGAACAACCAAAGCAGGTCAACACAAATCAGGAGAAACCCGAATGGCAAATTCAGAGGGAAGAGTTGATGGCCCGGCTGGACCGGGAAGCGGAGTTGAACCGGCAAAGGGAGGAGCGGCTGCGGCCTGTGAAGATTTTCAAGCCGAATCCATTTGTGGGCAGAGGAGAGGAGTAACGGCGGAGCTGGGCATGAAGCCTAAACGGGTTGTCTTCCCTATCGCCGGCAAGGGTGGGGTCGGCAAAACGACGGTGGTGGCAACCCTGGCTGAATGGTATGCGGACAACTCGTGCAGGGCGGATTTGCTCGATATGGACCCGGACAATAAGGCGGAGGGTTCCTTCAAAGCACTGTTTGCTCACGCGTACAAGCTCCCGGCGCTTGAAAGCTGGACATATGACAAGCTGCTCGGGATTTCGCTCGAATCGGCTGCCGACGTAATCCTTGCCGATCTGGGCGCGGCTCAGGGACATCGGATGATTCCGTGGTTCCGGGAGTTCTACCGGGTTATGCAGGATTCTGGGCTTGAACTTCGTTGGACGGCGCTTGGCGTCGTCGATGGGGACATTGCCTCTGCTCGGTCGGTCATCGAGTGGGGAGAGGAACTGCAGAATACGGTCGATTACGTGATTGTCCACAACTACTTTCAGGAAGGCGTCGCCTCGGCCTGGGAGAATCCGAAGCTGGCCAGCGATGTTTCGGCGTTCCGCGATGCCTTTTCCCCGGTCGAGATTCGGATCGACGCGCGGCGGCCGGACCTTCAACGCATGATGCGGACGATGAATGTAACGCTCGGCGATGTGGGTGAAAGGAAAACGATGGTGGCGGAGTTGCGTGCGCCAGACATGACCCTTCGGGCAAGAACGTACCGATTCCGCGCTTTTAGCCAATTCACGGAAGCGAGAAAGGTACTTCTTCCATGAACAATGCGCCGATGGTAGCAAATGACAAAACCGCCTGGATTCGTGACCTCGTGTATCTCGCCTTCCCGGAGGGGGAGGCGAGAGAACGGGTTCTCTTCGATCTGGTCACGCAGTTCTCGAAAATGGACCCGGAAGATCCCGAATGGCTGCGCTACAAGTTGAGTGTGGTGGAGTGCCGTGCGCTCGAAAATGTGGCTTGCGGTCTGACGGAAGCCGCCGCAGAGCAGGCAAGGCTTCGCGGCGTGACGCGCGAGATCGCCAACTACGCGGCTACTCAGATGAAGGGGACCATCGAAGAGGCGGGAGTGACGACGCGGCAACTTCTGGAGGATGTCCAGGCCAGTCTCCATGATTCCATCGCTGGGGACGCCATTCTCAAGTGCTACACCGAGGAGACGCGGCAGCAGTTCGCCGCCGTCATCCGGACGATTATCGAATCGAGCCTGGCGCAAGCTCTGGCAACGTCGCAAAAGCAGATGGATAGGTGGCTAAAGGGCGCACTCGACGGGGCGATTCGCAATGCTCAAGACGCCTTGGTAGCGGTGACGCGGGATTTCCGGGTCAAGCTGCTCGGGGCCTGGGGCTACCTTCTGTGGAGCGTCTTCGCTGGCGGCCTTCTCTGCAGTTTTGGACTTCTCTTCCTGGGATATTGGCTAGGGAAACACCTGTGAGGACCCTCTCGGAGAGATGGCCTCCTATCGGGCCAAAAGCCTGCGGCATCCAGCCGACCAGCGGGTTCCAGAGCGCCCCGACCATCCCAATGTCTCAGCATAGAGCCGGGAATTGGCTATTGCGGGCACGAAGTCATTTAAAAAGAAAGATTTCTCATTGACATAGACTATATACTATGTACTCGCCAGGCTGAAACCGAAAACATCGGTGAGTGAACGCTCCAATCACCGATCCCAGAAAGCCCTTGGGACAAACAATCCGTAACCGGCGGGAAGCGCTGGACTTAACGCAGGAACAACTGGCGGAGAGGGCTGGACTTCATTGGACGTTCATATCCGGGGTAGAGCGAGGAATACGGAATATCAGCATCATGAAGCTGCACCGTATTGCCATTTCACTCGGAGTTCGGCTGCGCGACTTGGTTGACAAGTGTTGAGAAGCACTGAACCCGGTCGAGTATGCCTTGCAGAACTGTGTATTATGGTTGGCACTTGACGCGGGGGAATTGGCTCGTTGCGAACAGCCGCACATGAACCAATCGCAAGTGTCTCTTACGCGTTGTATGACGTTGCTTTGGTTCTCGGCCAACTGACTCACGCAATCATCGGTTATCTCCCCCTTTCAGTTCATTGAGGTCTGGTTTGCGCGTTACCGCTTGAGATCACGGGTTTCGCGGGTTCATGGGGGATGAGAGATGACGTCACGGTCCTATCGGAATTCAGCAAACAAAAACATTCGTTTATTGTGCGCACTTCTTCTGAGCGTTCCGCTGCTGTTCGCTTCTGCGTGTGGCGGAGGTGGTTCTAATACGGGTGGAGGAACTCCTCCCTCCAACAACCCGGTTCCGACGGTTGCGTCGCTGTCTCCTTCTTCGCTGACGGCGGGTGCTGCGGCGCAGACGCTGACCATCAGCGGCACAGGCTTCCTGAGCAGCTCAACAGTGACCTTCAACGGCGCGGCTCATGCAGCGGCCGATGTGAGCGCCAGTGAGCTGACCATCTCGCTGACCACGGCTGACCTTGCCACGGCTGGCTCCTACCCGGTAGTCGTGACCAATCCAGCGCCGGGCGGCGGGGCATCTGCCCCGGCCAGTTTCACGGTTTCGGCGACCAATCCGGTTCCGACGGTTGCGTCGTTGTCTCCTTCTTCGCTGACAGCCGGTGCTACGGCGCAGACGCTGACCATCAACGGGACGGGGTTTCTGAGCGCCTCCACGGTGACCTTTAACAGCGTCGCCCATGCCGCGACTTACGTGAGCGCCAGCCAACTGACCATCTCGCTGACAACGGCAGACCTCGCCACAGCTGGCTCCTACCCGGTGGTGGTGACCAACCCGGCCCCCGGTGGCGGCTCCTCGGCTGCCGTCAACTTCGCCGTTACCGCCGCTTCAACGATCACCGGGGTTTCCGTGGTCTGCTCCCCAACATCCATTCAGACGAATCAGACCTCCACCTGCGTGCAGACGGTGACAGGGACTGGGAGTTTCAGCAATTATGTCAACTGGTCGGTGAGCCCAACAGGCCTCGGAAGCATTAACACTTCTGGCGTTTTTACACCCGCGTCTACGGGTACAGCTACTGTCAAAGCCACTTCTACACAGGACTCAACGAAGTCGGGTTCAGCTACGGTTACTGTGACGGCTCAGTCGAACGTCTCGATTGCTCCAACGTCTGCCCAGGTTCAGGTTTTCCATTCTCAACAGTTTTCAGCCGCAGTGAATGGGAGTTCAAGTGCAGCTGCAACCTGGGCCGTGAATGGCATTCCCGGAGGCAATCTCACGGTTGGCCAGATTGACAGTACCGGCTTCTACCTAGCCCCAAACGCTCTTCCTAGCCCATCAGGGGTTACGATAACCGCCACGAGTCAAGCAGATGCAACCCAGAGTGCGTCCGCGAGTGTGACGGTGTTGCCTGATGCGACGCCTCCCGCAATTGTCTCGGCTACGCCAGCGGCAGACCAGTCCGGAGTAGCGCTGGATTCACCTATTCAGATTCAATTCAGCGATACGCTGGATCCGTCCACCGTCAACACATCTACCTTCACAATCGGCTCCGGTTCCACTACTCTGATTTCTTCGGTTAGCTACAATTCGACATCGAATACAGTGACATTAACCCATGCGGGTGTGTTTGCACCGGGTACTCAGTACATAGTCACGGTGAGCAATCTTGTGGCTAATCCGGCTGGCACACCACTAGCAGCGGCTTATCAATGGTTGTTTACCACGCAGCCCGTTTCCATTGTAAACGGAATGGTATCGGCTCCATCTGGAACAGCCCCGCCAACGCTCACGGTCGTCAGCTATGGAGGACAAGAGAGCACTCCGGACAGTCAAGGCAACTTCACTGCATCTTTGACACCTGCCGGAACCAATCTCGTGGCAGCCATGGTTGCGGGTAAGTCGTTTGGCTGGCTCACATTCGCTGGCGACCAATCTCAGGGCGCAAACGCTGCTGCTGCTCAGCGCTTGCGATCGACGCTTGCCGCACATGCACTTGTGCCAGGGCGTCCGGGCGTACATGTAACGCGATATCAGGTGACGGCGTCGCCACTCGCGGCCTCGGATTCAGATTCAATTGCTGTTGATTCCCAGACGACTGCGGAAGCACTCCTCTTTATTAGCCCATACCTCTATCATTCAGACCCTGATCGCTCTGCGGCGATTCGCGCTGCTATTGCAGCCGATCCGAACACTGCTATCCTGGCCACCGCCCTAGAGTCGGCCTCGAACGACTCCGACCCTCTCGCGAATGCAGGCGTTCAGTCGGCACAGGTTGTGGCGATCAAATCCGTGCTGGCAACTCTGGCTGCTTCGACTTCCCAGCAGGCTACATCGCAATCTGCGTCTCTGCAAATCGAATCCTCATCCGAGAACCTTGCATTAGCCTTAGCAACTACAGCTAATACGTCGCTCCTTGCAACGCAGAACCTTTGTAATTCAACATCTGGTTCTGATAATCTCCCCTGTCTGGACCTCGACTATATCTCTGCAACCGCATCCTCAGACCCTAGCTTGCAGAATAGGTACGCCATAACGGTGGACAACAGTTCATGCGCAACGCAGCATTCACTGTTGAAATATCTAGGGTGTTCCGCAGATTGGATTATCCTCGCAGCCCCAGTAACACATACACCTTCTGGCGGAGTCGTTTCCATTGTCTCGGGAATGGGATCGAATGGCCCCGACAGCCCAGAAGGGATTCTTTCAGACTGCTCAATAACGAATTACTCGGCATGCACACGCATCTTCTATCTTGAAGGAAAGAGTAATTTCAGCGAGCTTGATCCTATAAACGATCTCGGAAGCTATCTAAGTAAGATTGTAGGATCAGATTTGGGCGAATCGCCGAATAGCTTTGACCTGCCCTCTGATCAACCTGGCGACTACGTCATTCGGGCATATAGTGGCGGCTGGGGCCTCGATTCAGTCGAGTGGGGAAATGTCTGGGGAGTTGACTATGACGCAGGTCGAACCATGTGGACTGCCGCCCTTGTTGGGAACGTACTGCACTCCACTATTGAGGGCCTGGAGGCTGCCAAGATCGTACCATCGACTGTCGAACCATGTGTATTGGATGGTATCTCAACCGGGGCCGCCGCGCTCGAATCGAGTTTCAACATAGCTTCAAGCGGCTTCAGCTCTCAGAGTGCTTTTGAAGCGGATTTTACTTTGACCGCTAACCAATTAATAGATGAAATCCCGGGTGTTGTAGACGCATGCGCAGTTGGGGTAGCATCCGACTCCTCAGGAGGCTTTTGGAAAAGCGCCTTGGACGTTGTTAAGAACGGGATCAGTTGGGCTACAGATACTGTTGATGTTCTTGGATCAGTTGCCTCTGGCGGTGAAGCTGTCCAAAGACTGGCAGAGTTGGTAGGAACGGCGACACCGGTTGAAACCGCAATCATCCATGTCTCACAGAACACAGGCACTCTGGTGATCTCCGGTCTTTCGTCGAGTTCATTGACCGGATTCGATGGCAATCAATCATTGACCATTCTAGGATCAGGCTTTGCTAGCGGTGCGAAGGTTTACTGGCAACTTGCGAACGGCACTACGGAGGGGTCTAGCATCCCAACCTCCTTCAGTACAAATGCGCTCACTGTATCCAAGAATTTTGGCAATCTGACGGCTTCCTGGAAGGTTCAGGTAATAAACCCAAACGGAACGCCATCAAACTGGTGGACATTCCAAGTCACAGCACAATCGTCGGGGATTTCGGCTCCCGCGCTGTCTTTGCCCTCCAACGGAGCCACTGGGGTATCTACCTCTCCAACCTTCACTTGGAGCAGTGTCAGCGGGGCTAAGAGTTACTGGCTAACTGTAGCACTCAATGCAGCCACGCTGCCAGCCAACATCAGCACATCGAGCTGCCCGTCATGCGCTATCAGTATCTCCGTGACCACAAATAGCTATTCTGCACCTACAGGTAAACTCTCTGTTGGACAAAAGTACTATTGGCAGGTCCAAGGTTATGACAATTCGGTCACACCTTCTCTCTTAGGCCAGTATTCGGGCCAGTGGTCGTTCACCACGCAGTCACCAGGGCAGTCTGCGCTTTCGATTACGACGACCTCGTTCAGTCCGTCAACGGCAACAGTCGGAACGGCGTATGGGGCACAACAGGCCATCGCGGCAACGGGCGGCACGATCCCTTACATCTGGTCAGTTTCCGGTCAGCCTAGCGGCATGGCGATGAACGCCACGACCGGTGCCCTTTATGGTGCACCGACAGTTTCCGGCACGTTCAACATCACGGTGATAGTCAAGGACAGCAGTAGCCCACAGCAGACGGCATCGACGGTGCTGCCGCTCACTGTCGCAGGTTCTCTCTCGGCGCTTTGGATCACTAGCACTGGGTTCAGTCCGTCGATAGCGACAGTCGGAACGGCGTATGGGGCACAACAGGCCATCGCGGCAACGGGAGGAACGACACCTTACATCTGGTCAGTTTCCGGTCAGCCCAGCGGCATGTCGATGAACGCTACCTCCGGCGCTCTTTACGGAACGCCGACGGCTTCTGGCACGTTCAACATCACCGTCACCGTCAAAGACAGCAGCAGCCCGCAGCAAAATGCATCGACGGTGCTGCCGCTTACTGTTTCTGGCTCTACTACAGCGCTTTCCATTACGACCACCTCTCTTAACCCTCCAACAGCAACAGTCGGCACTGGGTACTCGGCGCAGCAGGCTGTGACGGCTACGGGCGGAACTGCACCTTATGGTTGGTTGGTTTCCGGTCAACCCAACGGCATGTCGATGAACGCCACAACAGGCGCTCTTTACGGAACGCCAACGGCTTCTGGTACGTTCAACATCACCGTCACCGTCAAAGACAGCGGCAGCCCGCAACAAACAGCCTCGAAGGTGCTGACGCTTTCCGTTTCCGCTTCCTCCCAGGCGATCTCGATAACGAGCACGGGATTCAGTCCTTCAATTGCAACAGTCGGCACTGGGTACTCGGCGCAGCAGGCTATGGCGGCAGCGGGCGGCACGTTGCCATATATCTGGTCGATTTCCGGTCAACCCAACGGCATGTCGATGAACGCCACAACAGGAGCTCTTTACGGCACACCGACGGTTTCGGGCACGTTCGATGTAGCCGTTACAGTCAAAGACAGCAGCAGTCCACAGCAGATCGCATCGAAAGTGCTGACACTAACCGTTGCCGCTTCCGCCCAGGCGATCTCGATAACGAGCAATGGGTTTAGTCCACCAACCGCAACAGTGGGGACGGCGTATGGGGCGCAGCAGGCCATGGCGGCGACGGGAGGCACGGGCAGCTACACATGGTCGATCAGCGGCCAGCCCAACGGCATGTCGATGAACGCCACCTCCGGCGCTCTTTTCGGAACGCCAACGGCTTCCGGCACGTTCAACATCACCGTCACCGTCAAAGACAGCGGCAGCCCGCAACAGACGGCCTCGAAGGTGCTGACGCTTACCGTGGCTCCCGCCGCTGCGACGCTTTCGATCACGAGCACTGCGTTCAATCCGTCAACCGCAACAGTGGGGACGGCGTATGGGGCGCAGCAGGCCATGGCGGCGACGGGAGGCACGGGCAGCTACACATGGTCGATCAGCGGCCAGCCCAACGGCATGTCGATGAACGCCACCTCCGGCGCTCTTTTCGGAACGCCAACGGCTTCCGGCACGTTCAACATCACCGTCACCGTCAAAGACAGCGGCAGTCCGCAACAGACGGCCTCCAAGGTGCTGACGCTTACGGTTCAGTAGCCCCTTACACGGAGTTCTAAATTGCGGTCACCTGCTGACGCTGCCAACGATGACAGTTCCAATGGCGCACGCGATCGCCTCGACGACGACGCACTTTGAGAGCCAGTACTCGGCTCAGTGGTCGTTCACCACCACGTCGGCGGGAAGCGATCTGGCGACTGTGTCTACGGCAAGCCTGACAGCGGGCCAGAGCGTATCGCAGAACGCGACGGTGACGGCGGCCAACGACATCACGCTTGCTAGCGGCGCTCTTAGGGCCAAGTGAGTGCGACAAAACGACGTTATCATCATGGTCGGGTCGAGGACTGGCGCGGTGTTCCGTAGGCCCAGCCTAGCCGTTGCTCCCCGTTTCCTCTGGGAGTGCCTCAGTAGCAAGACCGTGAATCCGTTTCCAGCCCCCGCCACATCGCACCCAGCG
>Ga0302320_10006583_pt1 | contig 25743 bp, 17 predicted proteins | sample Bog_T0_3_FD_202130 | JGI IMG/M metagenome (GOLD analysis project Ga0302320, IMG submission 202130) | Peat permafrost microbial communities from Stordalen Mire near Abisko, Sweden - Bog_T0_3 | ecosystem: Environmental > Terrestrial > Soil > Wetlands > Peat | place: Sweden: Abisko, Stordalen Mire... | reverse complement strand
GCCGTTGCTAAGTACAAGTTCCCGTGCCGCATCGCGAGCTGGGCCTTGTGTTGTTGGGTGCAAGGTCTCAAGGAAGGCTACTAGCGCCGTAGTCTCTGCGGGACTCAAGTTGTTCCCATACGCAGGCATGTTGCCGCCGCCTTGAATAACCTGCCGAATGAGTTGGTCCTGCGTCAGGCGCACGGCAACGCTGTCCAGGGCTGGCCCCCTTTGTCCCCCCGTGTCGCCAAGAGAGTGGCAGTTGCGGCATTGCTTGACCTGAAACACAAGCGCACCCTGCCGCTCAAGTGCAGTTGTGCCATGTATGTACCGGTCGGGTACTGGATCGCCGCTCCACGCGTTCATATGCGGGCTCCAGGGCGTGAACTGGGCCATGCGAGTAAAAGTGCCGAGAGTGATTGCGATCATGAGCACGGTAACAACTGCAATGGGACGGCGCTTCCAGCTTTTTTCTCCTTCTCCCGAAAGAAACGGCAGAAGAATCAAGCCAAGAATTACTAAGGGTGGGCAAATGAGAAGGAAGGGAGTCTCCAGCGACGGAGGAAGAAGTGAAAGTAGCGCATAGAGCCACAGGAAAAAGTAATCGGGCTTGGGTGCAGTTTGGATGATTGTCGGATCGGGCTGCCCTGTGGGACCAAACGGGCCAAAGTAGTAAGCGCACGCGGCAACCGCAAGAATGATGAACGCGGCAAAGAACATGTCCTTCCATACTGCATACGGAACGAAGGGCTCGCCGTCTTTCTTGGTCAAAGCGTGATACTCGGCCTCATAGGTCGCTCGCTTCACGATGCGTCCCGGCATCGGCCATTCGTTGATGCCCAGTTTTAACACCATCAAGACATGCAGGCTGACGAGCCCGATCAGCAATCCGGGAATCACGAATACGTGCAATGCAAAAAACCTGGAGAGCGTTGCGCCTGCGATGATCGGGCCACCCAGCATTAGCTTCACGACAAAGGGACCGACGATGGGAACGCGACTGGCGATCGACGCGCCGATTCCCAGCCCCCAGTAGGCGTCCTGATCGAAGCGCAGAACTTGACCCGTAAATGCCATTCCAAGAGTCATCAAAAGAAGAAATACGCCGATAACCCAGGTCAACTCGCGGGGAAACTTGTGCGCTCCAAAGAGAAACACCTGCACCATATGAATGAGGACAATAGCGACCATGAAGTTGGAGCCCCATCCGTGCATGGCGCGGATGAACCATCCAAGCGCAATCTGATGATTCAGGGCCTGAAGGCTGCTCCATGCTTCGCCGGCTGAGGGCACGTAGATAAGCGCCAATAGAATTCCGGTCACCAATTGCAGAATAAAGACGGTGAGAGCGGCGCTGCCAAAGACGTAGAACCAGCTCGCCGTGTTGCGGGGCACGGGATGTTCCACAGCCTCCCGAATGGGTGCTGCGAGTTGCAAGCGGTGGTCGAACCACTCGCCAATTTTCCTGATCACGCGCATGGCGGCTTCTCCGAGATCAGACTTGCCACTGGGTCGCCGGGGGTTGGCAGCTGCCCGGCGTCAATCGTGAGGACTCCGTTTTCTATTTTGTACGGATATTCGAAAAGCCCACGCTCCGGTGGCCCAGAGGCACGTGCGCCGTCACGGTAGTATGCCCCACCGTGACAGGGACACATAAAAAGACCAGATTGCTGAAACCAGCGGACGGGGCAGCCGAGATGTGCACAGTTGATCGCAAACACCTGAAATTGATCGCCCGCGATGCGGCGCACCCAGCACGCAGTGTCCACGGTCTTTCCGTCGGTTGGCATGACCAGGGGATTGCGAAAAGTAGCCATCCGCGTCTCCCCCTCTGGAAAGTTGGTGACGTCTCCCAGTCGCACCCACGCAAGATAGCCATTCCCGCGACCACGAGTGATGGAAGACAAGAGAAAACGCGCAACCGGCAGAGCCAATACGAGCGCAGCGAATCCGTTGAACAGGATTCCCAGCTTCATGAAGAATCCGCGTCGCGAAAGGCTAGGTGCAGCGGGCGGGGTCGTCGCGGTATTCGTTGACATCTTATTTCTCCGAGTGTTGCGCGTAGTTTGAAGCGGAATAAGGCTGCCCGGGATTCTGCACGCGCCGAGATACCAGCCAGGCAACTACATCTGTGATTTCCTGATCAGTCATTGGACGACCGGGGACATTGCCGCGCCAGTCGGGTGCACCCAATTCCGGCCTGCCAGTAATCACAACCGTGCGCAGTGCCTGATCGCTGGCAAGCGCCAGGAATGAGTCATTCGTGATGGCGCTTCCCTTGGGCGTTCCCCCGCCTTCAGAACCATGGCAGGCTGCACAGTATGTTCCAAACACGAGTTGGCCGTGATCTTTATTCCCCGCGGTTTTTGCCGCGTATGAGGGTGGATTGGCGCCATCGAGATCTTGCTTGCGCCCCCAGCGAGAAAAAGTCCCACTCGCAAGCACTTCAATCTGCTGCTGGGTCAGCATGCCCCCGGCGGATTGCGCGAACGCGGGCATCGATGTTCCGCGGATGCCTTTGGCGACGATATTGCGGATTGTGGTTTCATCGACGATGGCCAGATACACAGGATTGGCGAGGGCAATCGACGCTCCCCCACGGCCTTGAGCACCGTGGCAGCCAGCACAGTTCTGCGCGTAGAGAGTGTCGAACTCCAAAACCTGGCTCGGAGCAATTGGTTCCGAATTGGCTTCCGGTTGACCGTGTGGAGAGCTGCAAGCAGCGAGCACCATTAGATTGAGGACCGCGAGCGCAGAGAGAGTCTTGATTCGCTTCATCTTCATCAATGGTTCTCCCCGCTATCTCGTGGTGGAATCGTTCCGGGAGCCTCGATTCCTGCACGTAGAACAAACGAAACATTCTCTCGAGTAGGAATGCGCACTTGGCGCACGACCACAAGGCCAGCGACGATCCCGAAAGCCACTTGCGAGGCCATGAACCATACCCAATCAATGCGACTCGCGAGCAGGGGATTCAGCAGTCCCAGGATTGTGTAAAGCAGTCCTGACCACAGCATCGGGGCAATGAGCCCTCCAAGCACAATCGGACGGCGCGGGAACATAGGTAGCATCGCGCCATAGAGCAAACCGACAAAGATGGAGACAAGGCCGTGCAGAACACAGGCAATCGCGAAAGCATCGGCATGAAATGAATACAGCTGTGCAGGCCCGAGCCTTAGAGATTCTCGATAAACTACTGCGGCCAGGAGATTGATGGGGTACCAAATGCTGCCAGCCTTCAGCAATCCGTAGGCACACGCCAATGCTGCCATTGCGATGCTGCCCGCTAATCCTCCTTTCACCCCGGCTGAGATCGGATAGGTGTGAACCGGCAGCCACGCTCGTACCTGATCGGGAAGGAGCGGAAGCCGTTCCACCTCCCGGCGACCTGTGGTTATTCGAATCTCTTCGGGAAGGACCGGTACAACTGCTTCATGCTCGCGCGGAAAGACTTCACGGAACCAACCGACAGAGCTTGCCACCCCCAGCAACGCGCCAAGACAGCTTACTGGCGCGCTCGTGACAAGACCCGCGAACAGCAGTGCCGCCCCAAGCGCCAAAATGAACGGCCACGCTGTCGGCGCGGGGACTTCAATCTCGCGCGGAGCACGAGGACTCTCGTTCAATTCCTCTGTCGCCGATAGTGTTGCCATAGAGACCTCAGCGTCCAAGAACGTAAACTACCGTGAAAACCACGACCCATACGGCATCGACGAAGTGCCAGTACATCGAGAGCACCGCGACCCGACCTGACTGGCTGACTCCCATACGTCCGGCAAATCCAAATATCGCCGCCACCGAGAGCATGATCAGACCTGCTGTGACGTGAAAGGCATGCAAGCCGACGAGTGAGTAATAGGTTGTCCCAAACAAGTTCGTCGAGATAGTCAGGCCGCGGTCGTAAATAAGTCGGTGCCATTCCTGCGCCGTGCCGTAGAGGAACAAGCCGCCCAGTGCAATGGTCAGCAGCCAAAAGGCGAGGAATAATCGCGCGTAGTCCCGCTCCAAAGCCTTCGCCGCAAGGTGAATGGTCAAGCTGCTCGACAATAAGCAAATCGTGTAAAAGATCGGCGTCTCGAGAACTTCTGAGGGCGTTGGCCCCGCGATGCTCTTCCCCAGATAGAAGAGATAAGCAACGACGAAGATCGTGAAGATCGCCGACTCAGCGATGATGAGGCCGGCCATCGCCACCTTTCCGCGAGACGGCAGATCCCACGCGGCTGCTGTTTTCGGAAATGAAGTCGTAACTGCGCTCATATGATTTCGCCTTCACTCATAGCGGCTGTCGGGATCCTCGGGATGCTTCAGGTCCCACAAGGGGCGGCGGCTAGCGACCGTCGGAACCGTTGCGAAGTTATAAGCAGGCGGCGGCGAACTGATCGACCATTCCAGTGTCCATGCGTCCCACGGGTCGTTACCGATTCTGGCTCCCTTGAAATAGGAAATTACGAGGTTTGCTAGAAACACGAGAATCGCGAGTGCCTGAATGAACGCGCCGACAGTAATGATGAAGTTCAAGTTGTCCCAACCGCGCCCTGGCTCGTAGGTATAGATTCGACGTGGCATCCCGAGCAGTCCTGGAATGTGCATGACGTCGAATGTCAGGTGAAAGCCGATCAAGAACAGCCAGAAATGCCATTTGCCCAGACGCTCGCTCAGCATTCGGCCAGTGATTTTCGGATACCAGTAATAAAACGCGGCGAAGAGCGCGAACAGAATTCCGCCAACGATCACATAATGAAAGTGCGCCACGACAAAATAGGAGAGACTCAGCTGCCAATCGAAGGGCGAGGCGGCCATCATGATGCCGGTCAGACCTGCAATTAAGAATTGGAATAGGAATCCGATGCTGAACAGCATCGGCGTTTTGAATTGAATCCTTCCACCCCACATGGTGCCGATCCAGTTGAAAATCTTAATTCCGGTGGGAACGCCCACCGCCATCGTGGTCAGTGTGAAGAAACTGTTGGCATAGGAGTTCATGCCGATCGTAAACATGTGGTGCGCCCAAACGCTCATACTCACGAACGCGATGCAGACTGTCGCCGCAACCATCACCGGATACCCAAAAATCGGTTTACGGGAAAAGACCGGAATGATTTCCGACATAAAAGCGAAGCAAGGAATGATCAGAACGTAAACTTCCGGATGTCCGAAGATCCAGAAGAAGTGCATCCAGAGGACTGCCGATCCGCCTGCCTGGGTATCGAAGAAATGGCCGCCCAGATATCGATCGATGAGCAACATGATCTGGGCGGCCGACAGGGGGGTAATCGCAATCAAAACCATTCCTGCCATGACAAGGTTCATCCACACCAGAAGTGGCATACGACTGATCTTCATACCCGGGCAGCGTAAGCAGAGGATTGTCGCAATGATATTGATGGCCGTTCCGATACTGCCAAATCCGGAGACGAGCAATGCAAGAGTCCAATAGTCAGAACTATGCCCTGGAGAGAACGCGCGAGCGCCCAATGGCGCGTACGACCACCAACCCACGTCTGGTGCGCTTCCGGCGCCGTACAAGCCACTCCCTCCGAGAAAGCTGAAATAAAGAAGGAGCCCTCCCAGAAACGACAGCCAAAAGCTGAAGGCATTCAAGCGCGGAAAAGCCATGTCCCGCGCACCAATCATCAAGGGCACCAGGTAATTAGCAAATCCGAACAAGATAGGCATGGCCACGAAGAAAATCATAGTCGTCCCATGCATGGTGAACATCTGGTTGAAGACTTCCGGAGAAACGAAGTTGTTGTGCGAATGCATCAGCTGAATGCGAATAATGAGCGCCTCGACTCCCCCCACGGCGAGAAACAACAGAGCCGAGACAATGTAGAGAATCCCCAGCCTCTTGTGATCGACAGTGGCTAACCACTGATGAAGCTCGTCGACCCAAGGCCTGGTTTCTATCTGGGTGCCGGGAATAGTGATCGCATTCGAAGACATAGTCATTTTCCGGAGCGCTTTAGTGAAGTGTCTCCATGTAACTCACGACCGCATCCAGGTCCGCGTCGCTCAGCTTCATGGCGGGCATCAGCGAACCAGGTTTGATTGCGCCAGGGTTCTGGATCCAAAGACGGAGATTCTGGCGAGTGTTTTCGGCAGCGCCCGCTGCAATTGTGGCCCGACTCATCAAATGGGTCAGGTCTGGGCCAAAGCGTCCGTTCGCTGGCCTTCCGCCCACCGCATGGCAGTTCATGCAGGCATTACGTTCGAACGCTCGCCTGCCCGCGATTGCACCAACGTCTTCGACAGCGGGTCTCTGCTGGGCGCGAGCCCAGGCGGCAAAATCCTCCGGCCCATCCACCGAAACGCGGAGGAGCATTTTCGCGTGCTGTGTTCCGCAGTACTGTGCACACTGGCCAAGAAAAACGCCTGTGCGCTGCGGGTCCATCCACATTCTGTTGGGGTGGTTCGGAATGAGGTCGGTCTTCCCTGCAAGCTCCGGTACCCAAAAACTGTGGTCGGTATCGGCTGAAAGTAACTGCAGAAACGTTGGCGTTGAATGACTGGGATCGCTGACCGGGATGTGCAGTTCGTTGGCGGTAACGATCCCCAACTTCGGATAGCGAAACTCCCACCAGTACTGATGTCCAATGACCGTGACCTCTACAGCGCCCGCCGGTTCGGGAGCATCCTCGACGGCATGGATGACTCGGGCAGTGGCCAAGAACAGGACGACGACAATCAGAATTGGAACAATCGTCCAGGCCAGCTCAATCTGTGTGCTTCCGTAGACTTGAGCCGGCTCGCGGTTGGCCCCGATTGCGCGCCCACGGAACTTAACGACGGAATACACCAGCAACCCGAAAACAACGACAAAGATGATTCCGGTAATAACAAGTACAAAGATGGACAAATCAGCAATTGACTTGGCGGGGGTTGAGGCGGGAGCGAAGATATTTGTGCCGGAAGAAGCCGAGCTTTTTGGCTCACTTGCCCACGCCGTCACAGCAGACCAGAACAGAAGCTGTATCGTCTGCGCAAGGGGCCGCATGGTCGAGGGTTTTCTCAACATCGACATTTCTCTCTCACCGGCCTTCGCAATCTCTCCTTGTTCCTATTCCAAAGCGCGCAAAATTCTTACCGCCCGGAATTCGATTAAATGAAGAGCAAGCGTGCTACCAAAGAGACAGGCACTTGAATTTCCTGCAGTCCAAACCGCGATGAAGGCGAACCCCACGAAATCCCTATCAATACTCTCGCGAGCCGACTAACACATGCCGACGGCCAGTGTCATCCCTGTGCCTCTTGCGTCAAGTGTCATCTGTATCGTCACGCAATCGCGGGAAGAGCCTCGGCCCGATGCAGAAGAAACGTGCTTTGTGGCCGCGAATTCATGGCAGAGGAATTGCATGGACCTCAGTGACACGGACACCGAAACACAGGGCTGCTCGAGAGTTGCTGGGTAGGCATGGCGACGACGTAGATGCTGAGAGAGGACAGTTCTTATGGCGAAAACAGTTGCAGACGTATTGTGGGAGATGCTGGCAAAGGCTGGAGTCAAGCGCTGTTATGGAATTGTCGGAGACGCCCTGAATCCCGTGGTGGACGCACTGCGCCGCAATGGCACAATCGAGTTTGTTCCCGTTCGTCATGAGGAATATGGAGTGTTTGCTGCCGTCGCGGAGGCCTATTTCACGGGTAACCCAGTGGTGGTCTGCGGAACTTCGGGGCCCGGAGTTGTCCATTTATTCAACGGATTGATGGACGCGCGGAAAGAAGGGGCTGCCATTATCGCCATCGCTGGGGATGTAGAGTCAAGCATCCTTGATACATCTGCGCTCGAGGAACTGAACCCATACAAGTTTTTCGATGCGGCTTCTCTCTATACCGCGCGGCTGGTAAATCCAGAACAGGCCCGCGCGGTCATCAACACCGCCATTCTTACGGCTGTCCTGGAAAAGGGTCCCACCGTTGTTGCCATACCTGGCGATATCGCGTCAGCCGATGCGCCGGACCAACCTACCGACTTCACGATTGCAGCCCCAGCTGTCCTGAGGCCCTCCGATACAGACTTCGAAAAATTGGTGAGGATGATCGATGAAGCGAAAACAGTGGCGATTTTTGGTGGGGACGGTTGCCGAGAAGGCCGCGATGAGGTGGTTGAACTGGCGTGCAAGCTGAAGGCCCCCGTCGGCTATGCCTTTCGCGGGAAGCAATGGCTGGAACATGACAATCCTAACGCTGTTGGCATGACCGGGCTGATCGGTTATGGGGGAGCATACAACGCACTCCATGAGGCCGACCTCTTGCTCATGCTGGGCACGGATTTTCCGTTCTCAGAATTTCTTCCCGGCACCAGTGTGAAAAAGGTTCAGATTGACAAGAACCCGAAGCACATCGGCCGCCGTACGGCGCTGGATCTCGGTCTTGTCGGCGATATCAAGTCGACGGTCAGTGCGTTGCTTCCCGCCGTGAGTGAAAAGACGAATGGCGAGTTTCTAGCGAGGCAGATTGCGCGCACGGAATCCTTCCACAAACAGCTGCAGCACTATGTCGAGAAGGGACCAGAGATAAAACCGATACGTCCTGAATTCCTCGCCGCGACGCTCAGCGAGCTCGCCTCGGATGATGCAATGTTTTTTGCGGACACGGGTACGGCCTGTATCTGGCTTGCGAGACACATCTTCGGTGGAAAAAACCGCAGGCTATTCGGCTCATTCTCGTGGGCATCTATGGCCAATGCTGCACCGAACGCGTTCGGATGTGCTCTGGCATATCCCGGCAGACAGTGCATCGCTTTGTGCGGTGATGGAGGCTTCACGATGTTGGGAATGGGCGATCTGCTGACGCAGGTAGAGCGCCGAACTCCTATGATTCAAGTCATTCTCAACAACGAGAAGTACGACTTCGTCCATATCGAACAACAGGAGGCCGGCTTCATTCCGTCTGGTGTGGAGTTCAAGAATCCTAATTTTGCGAAGGTTGCTGAGGCGATGGGCGCGAAAGCGATTCGTATCGAAGATCCCCAGGACGTTCGAGAAGGTTTAGCTGAAGCTCTCGCGTACAAGGATGGCCCCGTCGTTGTCGACGCCGTTGTAGATCCCTTTGCGCTTGCAATGCCGTCCCATTCACCGCTTCATACGGTCAAGGGGTTCACCCTCAGTTTCGCCAAGCAGGTGCTGAGCGGGAGGTTCGATACCGTGATCAAGGAGATCGAGCGAAACGTGGGAATCGTCTGAGCCTTAGACAGCCGGGTTGAGGCTTCCTCCGAAATACGCCGTGAAGCTGAAAAAATGCAACCGAGCGGCCTCGCATCGCCTCCGGCAGATAGAAAAAGAGATGTCGAGCATGACCAAACCCGTTCTGGTGGTGACCAGCCGTTATCCGAAGGAAGTTGAAGAGCGCATCGGCCGTGATTACAACGCCAGACGAAACCCGAACCAGTCTCCCTTCAGTAAGCAGGAGCTGCTCTCCGCGGCCGAAGGAGCCGACGCCATGTTTGTCACGCCGGCGGACTGGCTGGACTCTGGGTTTTTCCAGAAGGTTTCCTCGACTGTAAGAATCGTCGCCACGTACTCAGTGGGTTTCGAGCATATCGATCTGGAAGCCGCCGCTCGCAGGAAAATTGCGATCGCTTACACCCCGGGTGTCAACAATGAAGCGACGGCCGACATCGCAATGTTGCTTTTACTGGGTGCCTCGCGTCGCGCTTACGAGGCTCAGGAACTGGTTCGAACCGGAGCGTGGAAGCCCCTGAGCCCCGACATGCTCTTGGGATGGCAAGTCGGAGGCAAAGTTCTCGGCATTTTTGGAATGGGGCGCGTTGGACAGGCGTTGGCGCGTCGGGCGCGAGGATTTGGAATGAAGATTCACTATTACGACACCAAGGAGTTGCCTGCGGAAATCGCCGGCGATGCCGTCTACCACAAGGATCCGTCGGATCTGCTTCGCGCCAGCCAGTTCTTGAGTCTGCACGCTCCAGAGACTCCTCAGACCCGCCATTTCCTGAACTCTAAATCCATAAGCATTCTGCCCCCCGGAGCTATTGTGGTGAACACCGCTCGCGGAGGATTGGTGGTCGACGACGACCTCATCGCTGCTCTCAAGAGCGGCCGGGTCGCAGCCGCCGGACTCGACGTATTTGAAGGCGAACCAAGGCTTCACCCGGAATATGTTTCGCTAAGAAATACATTTCTATTGCCGCATATCGGCAGCGCCACGATCGAAACCCGTACAGCCATGGGCATGCTGGCTCTGGACAATGTGGAGGCGGTGCTGAACGGCAGGCCAGCGCCGACTCTCGTTCAGCCCTAATCGCAGTCGGGAAAATGTGTGAGCCAATCAGGACGAAAGCAATGAGCGAACGCAGGAAGGTAGTCGTCATCGGTGGGGGGTTTGGTGGGCTTTCTGCCGCCCAGCAACTGAACTCAAATCTCGTGGACGTGACGCTGATCGATCGACGGAACCATCATCTTTTCCAACCTCTACTCTATCAGGTTGCGACGGGCTCGCTGTCGCCGGGAGAAATCGCGTCCCCGCTGCGTAGCGTGCTGAGCCGCCATAAAAATACTCGTGTCTGGCTGGGAACCGTCGTGGATGTGGACCCTGATCTCAAACGGGTCATTCTCGCCGACGGGGCCATCGTTCCTTACGATTCATTGATAGTCGCCGCGGGATCTGAGACATCCTACTTCGGCCACAACGATTGGCAACAGTGGGCTCCCGGTCTAAAGAGCATTGAAGAAGCCACGACGGTCCGACATAAGATTCTGTACGCGTTCGAAGTGGCCGAGCGCCTCTCGGATCCGAAGGAGCGCCGCGCATGGCTCACATTCGTCATTGTGGGAGCAGGGCCTACAGGCGTGGAACTTTCCGGTTCGATCGCCGAAATCGCACACCAAACATTGAAGGACGATTTCCGGTCAATTAACCCTGGAGAAGCGCAGATCATCCTGTTGGATGGCGCGCCTCGGGTGCTAATGCCCTTTCCGGAAAACCTCTCTGCGAAGGCAACCCGTTCGCTCGCCGAGTTGGGTGTCCAGGTGCGTTGCGGCGCGATGGTGAAACACATCGACGAAGAGGGTTTAACGATTGAGTCCGAAAAGGGAGCCGATTCGATCGCCGCGAAGACGGTGGTCTGGGCTGGCGGCATTACCGCGTCGCCACTCGGGAGAATCCTGGCTAGCCGCACGAACACCGAGACTGACAAGGGAGGAAGAGTCAAAGTAAAGCCTGACCTGACGATTCCGAAGTATCCGGATATCTTCGTAATAGGCGATCTGGCCTCAGCGGCGGATGAGAAAGGAAGACCTTTGCCGGGACTGGCCCAGGTGGCGATGCAAGGCGGGACATACGCCGCGAAAGCGATACTGCGAAAAGTGAAAGGCCAGCCCGAGCTTCCCCCCTTTCATTACTTCGACAAGGGATCCTTAGCTGTGATTGGACGTGCCGCCGCAGTGGCCGATGTTTTCGGCGCCCATCTCTCGGGGTTCATAGCCTGGCTGGTATGGGTCTTCATCCACCTTATGTATTTGGTGAATTTTCAAAGCCGAGTTCTGGTCTTTTTTCAATGGGCAATCCAAGATCTGACATTCAGCCGTGGAGCCCGATTAATCACCGGGGCTGCTCCCACCGACTTCAATTTCGCTAAGGAATTGTCGGAAGTACGCGTGGGCGAGAGATCAAACCTAAAACCCTGAATGTAGCGCATTGACTTTTGTGCTCTCATCCGAATCGAGGCCGGCCGCTTAAGGCCCACTCTTGACGGTCAGCAAGTACAGACATGTCCTTGAGTACGGTACGTGCGCAGGCAGCTTTCGCAGTTTCGATGTTGCATCCATCCGATACAATCGAAGCGACATAGCCGTAGGGACAGAACGCAGAAGCATATGGCATAGTATTTCACCGTACTTTCGATAGGGGCACCGGGGTATGAGTGCGCAAGACATACCGACCGTATTCGTTGTCGATGATGATGCTGACGTGCGTGAGTCACTTCAAGAACTGCTGGATTCGGTCGGCCTGCACTCTAGGTCTTTTGGAACTGCACAAGAGTTCTTAGGGGATGGGCATTGCGACGGTCCCAGTTGCCTGATTCTGGATGTGAGGCTTCCCGGCATCAGCGGTCTGGATCTTCAGCACGAACTGAAAAGAGGGAGAATACATATCCCCATTATTTTTCTCACGGCTCACGCTGATGTTCCGATGTCGGTCAAGGCCATGAAGTCCGGAGCGGTTGAGTTTCTAACTAAGCCATTCAGGCAACAGGATCTGCTTGATGCCGTCCAGCGATCTCTTACTCGAGCTCGTATCCTACGCGAGAAAGAGCGAGGGTTAGCCGAGTTGCGAAATCGTTGTGAAAAACTCAGCGCTCGTGAGCGTGAAATTATGAACCTGGTCGTCACCGGGATGCTTAACAAGCAAATAGCGGCTGAAATCGGTGCCAGCGAAGCGACCGTTAAAATGTATCGCAGCCGGGTCATGAAAAAGATGCAGGCCAAGTCTTTGCCTGAGCTTGTCAGGATGGCGGACAAGCTCAAAGTCCCAATAACCCGCTAAGTCCCTTCTGTCCGCGTCCAATCGGCAATTCACCGAAAGTAGATGCCTAACCTACCAAAGTCTAGTTTTTCCCGTCCAAAGTTCGATTGCTCCAACATGTGCGCCACGCTACCCTCAGGGCATGCCGTTGGACCACACGTCCAAATTGATTGCGATCATTGATGATGATGATGCCATGCAGGATTCTCTGCGCGACCTTCTGGAGGCGGCGGGACTTTCCGCACGGTGTTTCGGATCCGCGGAGGAGTTCCTCAGATCCGATTTGCGTGATAAAGCCGCGTGCCTGATCGTTGATGTCCGCATGCCAAAGATGTCGGGTCTGGAGTTGCAGGCCAGGCTGAAAGAACAGGAATACAACGTTCCCATCATCTTTATTACTGCTCACGGAGACGCCCGGATGCGTATTCAAGCCATGAGACGGGGTGCAGTCGAGTTTCTTGCAAAACCGTTCGACCATCAATTGTTGCTCAAAAGGGTCCGCACCGCTCTTGATATGTGAGCAGGCGGATTATCGCAGTCGTCTGGGAGCCTTAACGTAGGGGTTTTCTGTGGGAGATCAGGCAACAGTGACGAAGGTGGGAGTGGCGGATCAGGGCGAGCGAACGTTTGAGCGGATCATCGGCAATAGCGCTGCCCTCGAATCGGTCCTCGACCAGGTGGAGCAGGTTGCTCCGACAGACTCGACAGTTCTCATCGAGGGAGAAACGGGTACAGGAAAAGAGCTCATCGCCCATGCCATTCACAACGCAAGCCAGCGCTATGGGCGCGCATTTATCAAGCTGAATTGCGCCGCTATCCCGCTCGATCTTCTGGAAAGCGAGTTGTTTGGTCACGAAAAGGGCGCCTTCACGGGCGCGATCGCGCAGAAGATCGGGCGGTTCGAAATGGCTGACAATGGCACGCTATTCTTGGACGAAGTAGGCGATATTCCGCCTGCGCTGCAGCCGAAGTTGCTGCGTGTACTTCAGGAGCAGGAGTTCGAACGCCTCGGAAGCGGAAGAACGCACAAGGTGGATGTTCGACTCGTTGCTGCAACCAATCGAAACCTGGGCAAGATGATAGCTCGTGGGCAGTTTCGCAGTGACCTCTATTATCGTTTGAACGTGTTCCCTATCGTGTTGCCTGCACTAAGGGAGCGCCGTGAAGATATTCCCGCTCTTGTCAAGCATTTCGTGAATCTGTTTAACCGCCGCATGGGGAAGCAAGTCGACTGTATTCCTCCGGAAACCATGGCTGCCTTTCAATGGTATTCGTGGCCTGGCAACATTCGCGAGTTACAGAACCTAGTGGAACGCTCGGTTATCCTTTCGCGGGACGGCGTGCTCCCAAACCCCCTGCATAAGAGGCAAACCACCGCCATTATTCTCAGTTCCAACGCCCTGCCTTCCCTATCGTCGGTGAACCGGGAAGACTCGGATCGCGCTCTGGTTGTGGAGACGCTTGAGCAGACCGGCTGGATCGTGGGCGGACCCCGCGGTGCAGCCGCCAAATTGGGACTGAAACGGACCACACTGCTGGCGAAGATGAGAAGTCTAGGGATTTCACGACCCATCGCTGAGGAAGGTACAGATCTTCTCGGCCCGGCACCGGGAGATGTTCAGATTTGAACCGAAAGCGTGAACGACGCTACCGACGACCACGATTCTTTCTCGTGCTGGGAATTTTTCTGACTGGAATGCTGCTGTCGGTGCTTCCCGCCGCAGTCGCGCTCGATCCGGATCGCCGGATTTCTCAATATGCCCACACTGCCTGGAGCGTGCGCGACGGCGCCTTCGCTGGAGCACCCGATGCGATTACCCAAACAACCGACGGATACGTGTGGATTGGGACAGCCGGTGGCTTGGTTCGCTTCGATGGAGTTCGATTTGTTCCCTGGTCCCCACCAGCCGGCAAGCAATTGCTGTCTCCTAATATTTCCGCTCTCCTCGGTGCACGGGACGGGAGCCTTTGGATCGGTACAGACACCGGTTTATCCCGCTGGAAGGACAAAGACCTGATCAGCTATCCGGATCCGGTTGGATTCATCAACGACATCCAGGAAGACCGTAACGGGACCATCTGGCTCTCGCGATCAAACCTAGATGATGACAAGGGCTCCCTTTGCGAAGTCGTCGGCACCAAGCTTCGCTGCCACAGCAAGTCCGACGGAGTGCCATCTCTCGTCGGTGGTCCTCTGCTCTGCGACGTTCGGGGAAATGTCTGGATCGGTGGCTCCTCCATGCTCACCCGCTGGAAGCCGAGTTCATCCAGCACGTACACGATAAAGAGTCTGGAATTCGGGGCCGATTTTACAGGCGTACAGGCCCTTGCCAGCGCACCGGATGGTTCGCTCATGGTTGGAATGACGCGGCCCGGTCCTACTCTGGGGCTACAGGAATTCGTGGACGGTGTCTGGAAGCCTTTTGTCATACCGGGGCTAGATGGAAGAAATCTTGCAATCGACGCGCTGTTCCTGGACCGCGAAAAGGCTCTGTGGATTGGGACCTCAGCAGAAGGACTCTACCGTGTTTACGATGGCACTGTCGATCATTTCCGAGCCGCCGATGGCCTCACGGGCGAAGCTGTATATGGTTTCTATGAGGACACTGAAGGAGATGTGTGGGCCGTTACTTCGGGGGGGCTTGATCGGTTTCGTGACTTCCAAGTCACCAGTTTTTCTACCCGCGAAGGCCTGAAGGCGGATGGGGTCCAAACCGTCTTGGCATCGAGGAATGGAACGGTATGGGTCGGCAACTTCGCTACTTTGGATTCTCTTCACGATGGAAGGATATCGTCGATCGGGAGAAAGGATGGCTTGCCTGGTGAGCATCCATCATCATTGTTCGAAGACCATGCTGGCCGTCTTTGGGTTGGAGTTGACAACGAGCTGTCAGTCTACGAGAAGGGGAAATTCACACGCATCCGCCGACCGGACGGATCTCCTGTAGGAAGGGCGGTAGCATTGGCTGACGATAAGGACGGCAACCTGTGGGTTGAGTCCTATGGACCGCCCAGGAGTCTCATTCGTATCCGTGATTTCAAAGTGCTGGAGGAACTACAGCCGCCCGGGATCCCCTACGCCGCATCCCTTACAGCCGATCACGAAGGTGGTATCTGGTTGGGCCTCGTGAACGGCGATCTCGCGCGATACAGGAACAGCCAATTGACCACCTACAATTTCGACCTCGGCCAAAGTGACTCCAGAGTCCGCCGAGTCGAGGTGAGACCTGACGGCTCCGTGCTGGGCGCGACGCCAATTGGGGTAATCGGATGGCACGACGGAAAAAAGCAAATCCTCAGTTCGCGGAATGGCCTGCCTTGCGATTTTATCTATACGTTGATCTCAGACAAGGCCGGCACTCTCTGGCTGTACACGCGATGCGGACTGGTTGCTGTCGCTTCTGACGATCTCCAAAGGTGGTGGGGCCACCCGGAAACCACATTGAAAGTTCGGGTCTTTGATGTGCTCGATGGGGCACAACCGGCAATCGTCTTCAATCAACCATCAGCATCTCTATCCCCGGATGGACGGTTGTGGTTTGCAAATGGGACCGTCTTGCAGATGGTCGATCCGGCTCACATCGCCGGCAATTCTGTGCTCCCGCCGGTGCACATCGAGGAAGTCACAGCGGACCGCAAGCACTACCAGCCTGTACAAGGTCTCGGTCTGCCCCCGTCCATGCGTGATCTCGAGATTGACTATACGGCTCTGAGCTTTGTCGTCCCTCAGAGGGTGCATTTCCAGTACAAGCTGGATGGCTATGATCGCGATTGGCAGGATGCCGGAACTCGAAGGCAAGTTTTCTACACCAACCTTCCGCCCCGAACGTACACCTTCCACGTGAAGGCTTGCAACAACACCGGCCTGTGGAACGAAGCCGGCGCGTCCCTCGATTTCTTCGTCGCTCCGGCCTATTACCAGATGAATTGGTTCCGATTCTTTTGTGTCGCAGCCTTCCTTGCGCTGCTTTGGGCACTTCATCGCTGGCGGGTACACGAGATCAAGCTTCAGGAAGGGCATTTGCGAGACGTTGTGGAAACAATTCCGGCGATGACTTTCACCTCGTTGTCTAGAGGATCAACCACGTTTGTGAACAAACGCTGGACCGAATACACCGGACTTTCGGGTGAGCAGAGTTTAGGCAAAGGTTGGCAGCGTGCGATCCATGCCGAAGATCTAACGCGCTATACCGAGAAGTGGCGTATCTCGGTTGCCACCGGACAGATTTTCGAAGACGAGGTGCGGTTTCGTCGGGCGGCTGACGGGGAATATCGGTGGTTTCTGGTGCGCGGTGTCCCACTTCGAGATCGGCATCGGAGGATTCTTAGATGGTATGGAACCCTCACGGACATTGAAGATCGCAAGCGCGCCGAGGATGCGCTTCAACAAAGCCAGTTGTATCTCGCGGAGGGGCAGCGCCTTGCCCACATGGGAAGTTGGGCCTTCGACGCAGGTGGATTCGAATATTGGTCCTCCGAGCTGTTCCGGATCCATGGTCTTGATCCGAGTAACGACCCGCCAACAGTAGAAGAATACTTGGCTCTTGTACACCCGGAAGATCGCGCCTTCATGAAACAAAGAATTACGAACATGTTGGCCGACCATCGCGCATTCGACTTCACAAAACGAATCGTGCGGTCTGGCGGAGAGATTCGTCACGTACGCTGTGTGGGTGTTCCGGCCACGCAAGGGGGGACGTTCCATGGCTTCCTTGGGACAGGGATAGACGTTACCGTGCATGAGTTGCTTGAACAAGAAAGGGAGCGCCTACGTCAATTGGAGATTGAGCTCGCGCACACGAATCGCGTGAGCATGTTGGGCGAGTTGGCCGCTTCTCTGGCGCACGAAATCAAGCAGCCGATCGCCGCCGCTATGACCAGTGCCAACAGCTGCATCGAATGGCTGGCGCACGAACCTCCCAACCTTGACCGGGCCCGTGCAGCAGCAGCCAAAATCGATAAGTATGGGAATCATGCGGCTGAGATCATCGACCATATCCGGTCGCTGTACAGGAAGTCTCCTCCACAGACTGAACTGATCGACGTCAACGAGATTGTCCACGAAATATTGTTATTGCTGCAGGGTGAGGCTATCCGATACTCGATTGCCATGCGACCCGAACTTGCTGGCGAACTGCTCAAAATCAAGGCAGACCGCGTGCAACTGCAACAGGTCTTCATGAACCTGATGCTCAACGCCATCGAAGCCATGCAGGACAAGGGGGGAGAACTTACTGTGATGTCGCAACTGCAGGACCGTCAACTGCTGTTCTCGGTCAGCGATACAGGCCCGGGACTACCAGCCGGGAATGTTGACCACATCTTTTCTGCCTTCTTTACCACCAAGCCCCAAGGCAGCGGGATGGGGCTGGCCATCAGCCGTTCCATTGTGGAGTCGCACGGCGGCCGATTGTGGGCAAGCAGCAACAGCGGAGAGGGGGCGACCTTTCATTTCACCCTACCGATCCAGGTCACGGAGTCATCGCCCTTGGTTAGCTAGATTCTTGAGCTGGGCGTACTCGGCTTTGGCTTGTCGATAGACGGGAATATCGGGGTCGGCGTCTTTCCAAATGCTAAGGAATCCTTCGTAAGATTTGCGGGCGGATGCGTTGTCGCCCATCAGCCTCTCTGCCCGACCGAGTTGAAGCCTGGCCAGTGGGCCGGTTATAAATTCCCAGCATAAACCGGGATTGTCGATTAGTTTTTGGAACTCACCCGTTGCTGATCGGCCATCGCCTGACTCCAGGTAGGCCAGGCCACGGATGTAGGCCGGGTAGAGATAACCGAACGACAGGGTGTCTGCAAGGTCGTACTGGACGGCCCCGCGGAGAAGATCGATGGCGGCGGCGGGATCGTGCTGCTGCAACTTGATCGCAGCGCGAACTGTGGGAACAAGATACCTCTGCACGCCAGCGTCCAATGGCGCTTCCTGGCTGACTTCGTCTGCTAGCCGCTTGGCTTCCTCGGTTCTCCCCGACCGGGCGAGCGCTAGAGCCAAAATCATTCTTTCGTTGCGCTCGACTTTACTTTGAAGTGCTTGGTCCTGGGTTTTCCGCGCTTGGATTACCCTGCCGGCCTCTGCGTTCTGAAGTGCCGAAAAAACAAGGGCCGCGGAAATATCTACTGGGTCCGAAGACAGCTTCGATGCCTGCAGTTGTAAGCGATCTGCCGAATAAAAGCGGCCCTGCTGAGCTTCAAATTGCGATTGCCAGCGCAATAAGACGACTCGATTAGGTCCATCTGCTTCGCCATCGAAGATCAGGGCGAGAGCGCCCCGATCGCCCTCGATGAATGCCAATCGCAATCTTTGGATCCTAAGTTCGAGGGTGTCAAATTTAAGGGCCTCCGCTTGAGCCAGCCATGACCTCGCCTCATTGAACCTACTAGCGCTTATGTTGTCCTCGGCCGCCCACGAAAAATAGAGTGGACTTGGCTCCAGCCGCGCCGTGTCATCCCGTACGTCGGCCGCACGCTTGAGCTGGCCGAGTTTAAGCAGCGTATCCGCCAGATTAGTATGAAAAAATACATCGCGAGGAAAGAGTTCCAGCGACCGAAGTAGAATGGAGTAGGCCTTGTCGAGCTCGCCGGTCACGTGAGTGCAATAGAGATAATCGGTATTCAGCCTATCCTTTTCCGTCATTCGGTCGTGCAGTTGGTAAGCGCGCGTGTATGAAGCTGCTCGGAGGTCGTAATGGCCGAGAGCTCCGTTGGCCGCGCCAATTCCTTCGTACGTGAGCGCAAGGTCAGGATCAAGTTCGATTCCCCTCTGATACAGGGGGAGCGCTGCCTGCGGGTTGCCAGCTAGAAAGAGCTTCGTTCCCTCAGTACCGATCTGGAGTGCTTCCAAGGAGGCGCTGGTCGCTTTTTCCAAAGGCTGATTGAACCGGGCCAGCGATTCGGTCGGCTCCCCGAGCTTCCTACGAAGGCGCGCGGCCGCCGCTCCCAACTCATGGACTACTTGATTACGACCGCTAATGTCGGCCCCTTCCTCAGCCAAGGTCGCTCCTGAGCCGCAGTCGATTGCCCTGATCTCGAGGTGATATCGGTTACCGGCGTCGGCGATTGAATCAGAGATCACCATCCTGCTATTGGTCTTACTGCAAATCTGGCGTGCGATCTCTGGGGAAATTTTGGTGGTTGTCGCAAGTTTCATTTGCCACAGGCTGGCGTAAGCTTTATCCAATCCCAGCACGTTTAAATATGGGGTCTGCTCCATTTCATAGCGCAATGCGGTGTTTAAAGCGTCGTCAAAAACAGGGTCGGTCGTTCGGTTCTCGACCTCGGCCAGCACGATTGTGTCGGTGGGAGCGAGAATGATGCGACGGCGGTTAACTTCGTAGCGCCAGATACTGAGCGCGCCAACGGCGAGCAGCGCGCCCGTTGCCAACGACCACTGCCAACGACCCCTTGTTGGAGGAGCCTCCGCGGTGACCTCTAAGGTTGCGTTTTCTGGGGCTGGCTCCAGGCACTGTATAGGGAGCATCAAGCGATAGCCACGCCGTCCCAACGTCTCGATGTAACGCGGGTTGTCCGCTGAGTCACCTAGGGCACGGCGTAGGGCTTTGACCGTCGCATTGATGCTGCGGTCGAAGTCGACGACCGTATCATTTGCCCACAGCCTTCCCTTGATTTCCTCGCGGGTGACAATCTTGCCCTCATGTTCAACGAGCATCCGCAGGAGCTGAAACACCTGCTCTCTGAGGATGACCTTACCGTTAGGATCGGTCGCCTCAACCGATCGGAGTTCGCCAGTACTCAGGTCAAGCTCAAAGGCTCCGAATCGAACGCGCGCTGAGGGAAGGGTGTGCATGGGAACCGTACACAGAATATAGAGTAAAAAACCGTAGCAATGCGACCCTGATTTGTCGAAATAAAGCTGAAGGTGTTGTGATCATCGCGTCTGGTCAATTATGTTCTTGCAGCCGAGTGTATTCGGTTTTGGCCTGTCGATAGATGGGAAGTTCGGGGTCGGCGTCTTTCCAAATGCTAAGGAATTCTTCGTATGATTTGCGAGCCGATGCGTTGTCGCCCATCATCTTCTGCGCGCGGCCGAGTTGGAGCCGGGCAAGGGGTCCGATGACATGTCTCACGCTAAATCCGGGATTGTCGATCAGCTTTTGGAACTGATGCGCAGCCGATTGGCCATCGCCAAGCTCGACATATGCGAGCCCGCGGAGGTAGGCAGGGTACAAATAGTCGAACAATCCCGTAAACGCCAGATCGTACTTGGCAGTGCCGCGGAGCAGATCGATCGCTGCCGCCGGGTCGTGCTGCCGCAGCTTGATCGCGGCTCGGATGGTGGGAACGAAGTAATGCTGCACGAGCGTGTCGTCGGGCCTTTCCGCGCTGACTTGGTCTGCGAGTCTACCGGCTTCCGCTGTTCGTCCGGATCGCGCGAGGGCGAAGGCCAGTGCGATCTTGCCCTGGCGATCTAGCGGGCTTCCAGCTGCATCGCTTTCATAGCGTCGAGCTTGCGCGTCCTTTCCAACTTCGGCATCCTCCAAGGCAGAGAGGATCACCCACCAGTCAGCATTGCCAGCCTTCGGGGTTCGCCCCCAAGCTTGCAGTCGCAGACGTTCGGCGGAGTGAAAGTGACCCTGCTGAATCTCGATCAAGGAGTGTTCACGCAGGAAGGCTTCTCGATAGCTGCCTCGCTCCTCCTCCTTGAGGATCTTTTCGACGTTCTCCCTGTCGCCCGTTGCGAAAGCCACAATGAGTCTCTCCCGCCGGATTAGTGAATTGTCGAGTTTAAGGGCGTCCGCTTTGGCGAGCCATGACTTAGCCTCACTGAACCTGCTTGCGAACCTGATGGACTGTATTGCGCTACCGAAATAATATGAGCTTGGCCGCAACCGTGCTACCTCAGCTGCTTCGTCAGCGGCGCGGTCGGGCTGGCCGAGATAAACAAATGCAGCCCGGAGGTTGGCGTGACCGAGCACATCCCGAGGAAATATTTCTAAGAAACGAAGCACGGAAGAATATTCTTTCTCCCAGTCGCCGTTCACTCGCCCGTAGTAGTCGATTTCGGTATTCAACCAATCTCTCTCGGTCAACCGGTCGCGGAGTTGGTACGCACGCGTGTACGAAGCCCCCGATAGCTCAGTCTTGCCCAGGAAAAGGTAGGCCGCGCCCATGCGCCCATGCATTAGGGCAAGGGTTGGATCCAGTTCGACAGCTTGTTGATAAAGTTTGAGCGCTCCCTCAGCGTTGCCAGCCAGGAAGAGCTTGTTTCCCTCAGCGCCCGCCTGGAGTGCTTCCAAGGAAGCGCTGGTCGCTTTTTCCAGCCGCTGATTGAACCGGGCCAGCGATTCGGCCGGCTCCCCGAGCTTCCTGCGAAGGCCCACGGCCGTCGCTCCCAAGTCATGGACTACCTGATTACGAGCGCTAATGTCGGTCCTTTCTTCAGCCAGGGTCGCTCCTGATCCGCAGTCGAGTGCCCTCATCTCCAGGTGATATCGGTTGCCGGCGTCGGCGATTGAATCAGAGATCACCATCCTGATGTTGGTTTTCCCACAAATCTGTTGCGCGATCTCCGGGGTGATCTTGGTGTTCGGCGCAAGTTTCAGTTGCCCCATGGTGGCCGATGCTTTATCCAATCCCAGCACGTTTAAGTATGGCGTCTGTTCCATTTCATCGCGCAATGCAGTATTGAGAGCGTCGTCGAAAACAGGGTCGCCGGTTCGGTTGTCGACGTCGGCCAGCACGATCGTGTCGGTGGGAGCGAGAGTGATGCGATGGCGATTAACTTCGTAGCGCCAGCCACTGAGCGCGCCAACCGCGAGCAGCGCGGCCGCCGCCAACACTCTCCGCGTCCAACGCCTTGCGGGGCGAACCTGCCGCGTGATTCGCGCGAGATCATCCTTCAGAGCGGTCGCTGACTGGTAACGTCGATTGCGGTCGTTCTCGAGCGCTTTCGCCAGCACAAGCTCGAGGCTGCGGGGCAGGACCGGATTGCGAGCTCTGGCCGGAGCGGGCGGCTGATGCAGAATGGCCTCGTAAACATCCACGAGCGTTTGTCCTGTAAACGCCCGCTGTCCGCAGGCCATCTCATAAACCACTAATCCGAACGAGAACAGGTCGCTTCGACTATCGAGTTCCTCATGCCGTACCTGCTCTGGCGACATGTACCGTGCTGTCCCCGCGGTAGTTCCTGTGCGGGTGAGCGCGTTCGTCAAATTTTCGATCGAAGAAGTCTTGGGTACAGCAGTGCTCGCTGCTTCCGCCCTCTCCAGGGCCACATCACTGCCGGCCAACTTCGCCAATCCGAAGTCCAGTATCTTTGCCGTCCCAGACTTGCACAGGAAGATATTGGCCGGCTTGATGTCGCGGTGAACGATTCCTTTTTCATGCGCGGCCTGCAAGCCATCGCAAATTTGGGACGAGATTCTTAAAAGTTCAGGCAGCGGTAGCGGTTCTTGCTCCGAGGCAGACAGGTGATCACGCAGGTTGGCTCCTTGAAGAAGCTCCATGACAATGAAAGGCTGTCCTTCATGTTCTTCAATTTCATAGATGGTGCAGATATTGGGATGGTTCAGTGCCGAGGCGGTTTGGGCCTCGCGTTCAAAACGTTTGAGGGCAACGGCATCACCGGCGAACTCTTCCGGCAAAAACTTCAACGCTACCAGCCGGCCCAGTTTGAGATCCTCCGCCTTGAAAACCATTCCCATGCCACCGCCCCCGATGACATCGAGTACCCGGTAGTGCGAAACCTTCTTCCCAATAAGCGAGCTTGATTGAAGGGGAGCTTCCGTCGTGACCTCTCCGGGTGCGATTTCCGGCACTGACTCCAGGTGTTGGATCGTGACCATCAGTCGATAGCCACGCCGTGCCAGGGTCTCGATATACCGAGGGTCGTCGGCGGAATCCCCTAAGGCGCGCCGCAGGGTTTTGATCGTCGCATTGATGCTGTGGTCGAAATCCACAACCGTATCGTTCGGCCACAGCCTTCCCTTGATTTCCTCGCGGGTGACAATCTTGCCCTCCCGTTCAAGGAGCATCTGCAAGACCTGAAACACTTGTTCTCTGAGCAGAACCTTATTGGGATCGGGAGCCTCGATGGATCGCAGTTCGCCGGTGCTGAGGTCGATCTCAAAGGCTCCGAACAGAACGCGTCCTGAGGGAAGAGTGTCCATAGGAACCGCACACCAAATATAGAGTAAAGAACTTTACCAACACGGCTCAGAATTGTCGAAATAAAGCTTGGAGCACTATCAAGACTGCTCGGCTACGTCATTAAAAATCAATGACTTCCTGATTTTCACTCCCATTTCACCGCAAAGTCACCGATGTTCCATTTACATCCGTTCATTCCGGCAGTAAACAGGCGAGCATAGGCGCGATTGATCAAACGATATTGGGTTCGCGACATGCCAGGGGCCGGACAGTCCATGTTAATTGCCATCATCGATGACAATGACTCGATGCAGGACTCATTGTGTGACCTAATCGAGTCCGGCGGGCTCGAGGCACAATGCTTCGGATCGGCAAAAGCGTTCCTCGAATCCGATTTGCATCGTAAGGCTGCCTGCCTGATCGTTGACGTCCTCATGCCGAAGATGTCGGGCCTGGAGTTGCAGGCCAGGCTGAAACAACAGGAATGCAATATTCCTATCATTTTTATTACAGCGTTTGACGATGCTGAGCTACGGGCTCGAGCCATGAAAGAGGGTGCTGTCGAGTTCCTTACAAAACCATTTGATCATCAGCTCTTGCTTAAGATCCTGCGATGCACCCTCGATAATGAGACGTATGGCTTCGGCGCACCGCGCTTTGCGATTGCGTCCAACAAGCCTCGCGCTTCTTCAAGAAGTCCTCGAGAAGGTTTCCCACGCTTGAATACGGCTTCCTCTATGTGAGATGAAAACGATTTACTCAGGCGCGCTGCCCATCGCATCCAACAGTTCGTCATGGGCCTGCAAGTAGTCCATCTGTGATTGCAGTAAGAGCGCTTTGGCGTCGTATTCCTGGGCCGTTGCCGCATCGGCCTGCGAGTTCAGCACCGCTCCCCGTATTAGTTCCTGCTGACGCACGCGGTTCGACTCAGTGCGCAGAGCCAGCATTTCTTCTGATACCTTCAACATCTGCTGCGTTCTTTCCAGCTTGTTGTATGCCGTCTCGACTGACAGCTCGACCGCATCCGTCAACTTCGCCAAGTTCTCCTTCGCTTGGGACAATTGCGCTTGCCGTTCACGCATTAAGCCGCGCTTCCGCCCACTATCGAACAGATCGTAGCCGAAGTGAATACCAAAGGTTCCGAAGTTGCGCGCTAGAAAGGGAACATTTTCCTGGTAGCTGTAGCGGGCAAAGGCGTCGACATCGGGGACCCAGATATCAGTCTTGGTCAAGCGAACTGCGGCTTCGGCTTTCTCCACATCGGCACGAGCAGCACGGATTTCCGGATGCGAGCTTTCGGCAGCCGTCACACATTCCTCGCGCCGGCAGGTCTCCTGAAATTCGGGAACACCTGGATCCAGATCCAGAGCGGTGGTCAGTGGCAGGCCAATCAAGTCGTTTAGTTTCAATTTCAGGTCCGTCAACTGAAAATCAGTCGTCAGTATTTCCTGTTTAGCTTGTAACAGTTGTGCGCGGCTCTCGATCGACTCCTGTTCCAAGGCGCTGCCGAATTTCACCTGCTCGATGCGCTCTTGTTGAAGAGCTTCGGCAGCTTTTATGCGCGCTTCGGTGGCGCTGCGGCGCGCCTGAGCGATCAGAATCGTGTAGTAGACCTGATGAACAGCGAGCGCCACGTCGTTTCTGGTAAGCTCGGCCTTCTCACGCGAGGCTCTTAACTCGGCCTGGGCCAGATCGTTTTGCTGTCTGATCTTGAACAGACCCGTCAACGGCTGGGTGATCTGAGTTCCACTGGTCATGAAGTTCTTACCGCCCTGGCTGATGATCGCATTCCGAGGTGGAATCGACGTTCCCCCGGCAGCGCCGAGGCTGCCGGCTTTAATCTCAATCAACTCTGTGTCGGTTGCATGCATGAAGTTGCTGTCATTTCGGATCGATGGAAAATATGCACTTTTCGCGACCTCCTTCGCGTGCTGTTTTTCCTCGACCGTATAACCAGCGATGCGAACATCGTGGTTATGCTGGAGTGCCGACAGAACGGCTTGCTGCAACGTGATGTGGCGGGGAGGAGGTACCGTGTTGCTTATTTCCTGGGCCGCAAGGCAACTGGAAAGCCCCGTCGCTGCAAACATGAACAGTTCCGCCTTTCGTTTCATGAATTCACTCCCTTCCGGACAGCAGGCACCTGCTGCATGGCACTGAGATCGCCGTAGT
>Ga0302320_10006582_pt1 | contig 25748 bp, 24 predicted proteins | sample Bog_T0_3_FD_202130 | JGI IMG/M metagenome (GOLD analysis project Ga0302320, IMG submission 202130) | Peat permafrost microbial communities from Stordalen Mire near Abisko, Sweden - Bog_T0_3 | ecosystem: Environmental > Terrestrial > Soil > Wetlands > Peat | place: Sweden: Abisko, Stordalen Mire... | reverse complement strand
CCACTTTGGCCGGAGACCGCGCGTGCGTTGCGCGAGTATTTGGAGGCGCAAGAAATCGGGCTCCGGGAAACACGCACGGTCTTCCACAACCATCGGGGCTATCCGTTGACCCGTTTTGGGGTTCGCTGGATTTTGCAAAAACATGTGCGTCAAGCCGCCCGGCATGTGCCCTCGCTAAAATCAAAGCGGCTCCACCCGCATAGCCTGCGCCACGGCACGGCGATCCACCTGCTGCGTTCGGGAGTCGATTTGAGCATGATTGCCCATTGGCTGGGACACGCGAGCGTCAACACTACTTACAAATATCTCTCCTTGAACTTGGAGGCCAAACAGGAAGCCTTGGCCAAGGCCAAACCGATCGTGGGGCGTCACGGCAACGCCGGTCGCTGGCGGACAGATCGAAATCTGATCAAATGGCTGGAATCTCTTTGAGAGACCAAAAGCCTCATCAATAATGTGGAGTAAAATGTGGGCGAAAATGCGGGCCACACGAGGCGCAAGAGCCGCTTTTGCCACCGCAACTCCACATTACTGATCGCTTAACATGAATCCACTTATGTGCAGCTCCACATAAGTGGACGAGGCCAGTATGGTGGATTTGGCGCTGATGGCCAAACTGGTTGCGGCCATCCCTCCCTCAGCTCGGCTCATTCTGCTGGGGGACAAGGACCAGTTGGCATCCGTGGAGGCGGGGGCGGTGTTGGCGGATATATGCAATGCCGGCGCGCGGCGTGCGTTTTCCAAGGAGTTCAGCGGCCAGTTTGGCGAGATCACAGGCAAGAAGCTCCCGCCAGGAGACGCCTCGACAGGTCCGTCGGACCTGGGCGACTGCATTGTCGAATTGCGGAAGAACTACCGTTTCGGAGAAAATAGTGGAATTTACAGTCTCAGCCAAGCCGTCAACGACGGCGATGCCGAGCGCGCCATCGAAGTGCTGCGAACGGCTGGTCGTTCCCCGGACTCGCAGATTTCATGGAGGCTGTCGCCGGAACCAGCAACGCTCAAGGAGGCCTTGAAACCTCATGTGCTCAACAATTTCAGTTCATACTTAAAATGCGAGGATCCTGAGGCGGCGTTGCGCTGCTTCGGCCAGTTCCGGATTCTTTGCGCCGTCCGCAACGGCCCTCTGGGCGTGGAGAACATCAACCGGTTGGTGGAGGAGATCCTGGCCGACGCCGGGCTGATCGAGGCGGGCGGCAATTACCACGCTGGGCGGCCGCTGTTGATTACCCGCAACGATTACAACCTCAGGTTGTTCAACGGCGACATAGGTGTTTTGCTTCAGGACGCCAAACGGGGGGAACTGCGCGCCTACTTTTCCGGTCCAGACGAGAGCCTGCGAGACTTCCTGCCTTTGCGATTGCCGGTTCATGAGACGGCCTATGCGATGACGGTCCACAAGAGCCAGGGGTCGGAATTCGAGCGCGTGTTGATGATCCTTCCCGCTGATGACAGCGCGATCCTCACGCGCGAACTCGTTTACACCGGCTTGACTCGGGCAAGCAAACAGGTCGAGCTGTGGGCTGCCGAGAAGCCCTTCCGGACGATGATTCAGCGGAAAATCAGCCGCCGGTCTGGGCTGCGTGACGCCTTATGGGGGTGCGTTTCAGGCGAGACTGCGTGAATGTGGAAAGCCATTGGCTTGGCGGGAAAACCGCACAGAACTCCTGCACGAAAGAGAAACGATCATGAACATACAAACGGAGTTGAGCAATCCACCGGAACCGGTGCAAGAAAAATGGCTAACCTCGCCGGTGAGGCGGGTCACAGGGAAGTTGTCGGAGATCCGTCAACAGATCCCCGAATTCGAGCGACGAGATTTCAGTTTGCCGGAGGTGCCGGGAGAAAGTCCGCGCGCGAATGTGCGACTTGATGCAATCGTCCGCCGACCTTTCGGAGACGACAAGACCTTCGTGCCAGTGGGAACGGTCTCGAAGGATTACACTCTAGTAACCCATGTGGCGGTGCTGGATTCTGTCCGCAAGGCGCTCAAGGAAGCGGCCGTGAGTGCCGAGGAAACGAATGCGGCCCTACAGATCACCGAATACGGGGAACGAATGCGGCTGAGCGTGTGGCTGCCGGACCAATACGCATTCGATCCAGGCGATGGGGAAAAGATGGGGATGCGTTTTGAGTGCCTCAACTCGGTGGATGGCAGCACCCGATTCCGCGCGCTCATGGGGTGGTTTCGATTTGTGTGCAGCAACGGGCTGGTGGTGGGGGTGACGCAATCGGACCTACGGCGGCGTCACATTGGTGATTTGGCTCCGGAGGACGTGGGACGGGTGCTCGCGTCGGGGTTGGCGCAGGCAGAGACGGAGAAGGAGAATTTTCGGAAGTGGCGCCAGCGCGCGGTGGACCCGAGGGCCGTCACGGCATGGGTTGACAAGGATGTGCGCGAGATGTGGGGTTTCAAGGCGGCGACACGGGCCTATTGTATCACGCGGAGCGGGCACGATGCCAAAATTGTGGGCCAATACAAGGGGCGCATACCGACGACCATCGAAACGGTGAAGTTGCGACGCGTGCCTGGGACGCCGACGCAAAGCAGAAATCTGTTTGAGGTGAGCCAGGTGCTGGCGTGGCTGGCAAAGGAACGGCGGGACGTGCAAGAGCAAGTGGATTGGCGCGAGCAGATACCGGGGTTGCTGGAAAGGATGAAGAAGTAAAAATCCCCGCTAAAAGGCGGGGATTGCGGCCGCGGCCTCCATAGGAGGCCACTGTTGCTCCCACACCCTGCCTGGCCCGTTCGAGATTCGAACACGGCCATGCCTTTCAACATTTCCAGAATCCTGCCCTGGTCAAAAACCATTGAGCAACAGTTGTCCTGATCCGACACCATTGTTTTGATGGTTCGTTCCCGCATGGCTCTGTTTCTAACCCCGTTCAGAGAAGGGGCTTCCCTGTTCAGCAGTCAATGTATTCTAAAATCATACACAATTACAAGGTCTTTTGCCTGGCAATCCACTTTGTAATCATATAGGCTACATAGGACTCCTGCCTCCAACCCATTACAAAGTCTCGTATGAATGTTGCAACATGCTCAACAGTGATCTTATTCGAAAGTCCTGGCCGCCGCCCCGTCCTTGTCAGGAATATGAGGTTGCAACAAGAGTACCCCTGAATATAATCTTGTAAGAAGCACAACCGCACCAAACAAATGACATCATGTGGACCTACTTGAAGCGAAACTCCGAAGGCGACTGGCTGCCGGGCGAGAAAGAAAAGCTCCCGCCAGACGGCACGGCATACTTGGCCTTCGACTCCCTGCGATGGAAGGTCGTCTTGGGCTACACCGAGAGGGGCGGATTCTCATCGATACTCACCCCGAATGTGACTGATGACTGCAACGTGATAGCCTTTGCTCCCCTGAGCGAGACCTCGGACCCGGATTGGGGGCAGATCGCCGCAAGCTGCCCCTGGACAGGTCCCGCTTATCAGGGCGACGAGGATGTCAAGCTCCTGCGGGGCGGCTAACCAGATTTTTATGCAATGTCGACTGCAACCACCGCCTCAACATCCTTTCCCGAGCATCGCAGGAAGATGAGGCCGCTCCGTCCCAGAGTCCAGCTTCCAAGGCGGAAGATGAAAGGCAGTCAAAACAAAGTATGCAGGCGCAGGTTGGGCTTCCAAACTTGCCATATCCTGCAGTCAGAGGATAAAATTGAAAATATGAGTCAATTGCCAATCAGCGCCCATTTATCGGAGGTGTTCCTTAAACTTCCGAAGGGCGTGGACCCTATAGTCGCGGTCTTTTTAGTGCTCTCCCTCGAGGATGGCGCGCGGGAGGCTGCCTCGCCGGCCGAGGAAAAATGGTTCGCTCAGATCAGGGCCAAGTACTATCTGGACGATGGGGAAGCAGTGAAGAAGTTTTTCGGAAACCGCTTCACGCACATGCTGCCAGACGGGAAGAAGTCGTCATTTGGCAAGTACTATTCCCCCACGGGAGCGATTCATCTCTTGCGAGATATGCTCGATCCCATTCTGCGGCCTGCGGATTTGCTCCTGGACCTCTGCGTCGGGATCGGGGCTTTCGCGTTCGAGTTCACCGGCAACGAGTTTTACGGGTTCGATATTGATCCGACTGCCATACAAATCCTAAAGAAGATGGGGTTCAAGTTCATGGTGGAGATGGATGCGCTGTCATTTGTGGACCGAGCCCGCTATAACATCCCCGCTAACCGCCGTACGGTGGTCGTTGGAAACCCGCCGTACAATGACTGGACCTCAAAAAACCGCCGCGCATCAAAAATCCAGGTTCAGGCGCCGATGGATCCGCGGATCAAGAACCGTGATTCGGGCATCGCATTCATGCGCGCCTACTTTCTCGTGAAGCCGCGCGCTGTAGCCATTCTGCATCCCATGAGCTACCTGGTTAAGCCTACGATCTACGACAGGCTGGTCAATTTCGGGTACCGGCTTGAAAACTGCGTGATCTTTTCCAGCCGAGCCTTCGCAACTCACGGCAGCAATGCATTTCCCTACGTGGCCGCACTTTGGGTTCCCAGAGACCTTGCAGCCTTCGAGGCAGGGAAAGACCAGCCGAAGCTGACCAAGGAGGAGATCGCACAGGAGTTTCAGCAGATACAAGACCGGCATTTCAGGGTGGTCGAAATTGTGGAGGACAAGGTGACGGATTTCGAGAAACCATTTCGAGCCGCCGACTACCGAACCATCGACCATCCCAGCTGTCGCATCAACAAGAACGCCAACGACAAGGTCTCGGACATTGGCCTCTACCAGTTTAATTTCCGCGACTTGAACTCGCTGATCTCCAACGGGAACCTTACCACCAAGCTGCGCGACACCACCCCGGTCAACCTGGGTACCGATGGCGAGGACCTGTTCAAATATGCCGCCGTAAACGCGATCAAACGCTACTGGAAGTGCTCCAAGAAGCCATTCGACTTCATCCTGGGAAACCTGTCCCCCATCTATCCCAGGGATCTGATTGAGACGCCTCTCAAGTTCGCGTGCCTTATCAACACCTTCTTTGCCCGCGAGATGAAGTTCCAGCCAGGGTTGGCCAAGCTGCGCCCTTGGGTGTACCAGCTGGCAAAGAACAACCCGGACAACGATCTGCTCAGGCGCTTCGCCCTGGTGATCCTGTGCGATCCTGTCCTGAGTGAGGGCGATCCGGGGCGGGAAGCCCTCAAAACGGAGTGCGCTGAACTGGTTCGCGAGGCGGTCGACAGGCTTCGTTGAGAGAATCCTTCCTCGGCGGTGTGGGTAAGCTTTAGGGAGCAGCCTCAAACAGCTCAGTACCCCGCTTTCTTCAAAATGTCATATAATGGTACCAAGACGAGGGATGGAAAACCTGCTCATTTGTCAGCCAGCTGCAAAATATTCAAAAGCTGGCCGAACTTAACGAAAGATCATGAGACCTGAACCTGTTTCCGCCATCGTGCGAGACGAGATGACCATCGAGGTGTCGTCTCCAACGCTGGGGATCCATGTGCTGTCGATCGATGAGCTTATCGAAATCATGGAGAAGGCCACCGAGGCCGTGGAGAGATTCGAGACGCCAAGCCGGAAAGTACTCGATCAAACTGAAAAGCCCATGAGCAAACAACCCAAAAACGCAGTTCCGACAACCAAACCTGCACTGACCTACCGCGGCATCATCTTCCAGGTGATGCGTGAGGCGACGGGTCCAATCACCATCCAGGAAGCCTGTCATGCCGCCAAACCTCTCGTGGAGCAAATGGGAGCCTCAGGCAAGACGCCCATGGGCAGCTTCAAATCCAAGTTCTACATCGCGGCCAAAAAAGGCGAGCTGGTGAGAACCGGCGGAAAGTTTTCGCTGCCGGCGGCCGTTCCTGCTGCGGCGGTTGCCCGATAAGCTGGGCGCCGCGCGCCGCATTGCAAGGCTCTCCTCCAGAGGAAAGCCGTCCGGGAAGGAGGCAAGGTTCAATCAGTTCAGAAATCAGTTCAGAAACTGGCTGGACTCAAAAGCTCAAATACACCAAGATCTCGAACGGGCCATGCTTACGAAGCCAGCAAAAGAATTGATCTTGAAGCCCTCGAAGTGGGGGCAGCGCAACCGCTGGTTTACAATCGGGCTCCTGCGAAACACCACCCGCTGCATCGAGGCCGCTGAGCATCAGTGCCTGGATGTGGCGTCGATTGACGTCGTAGACAAAGGAAAAGGTCACTTCACCCGCTTCCTCACGGAGCTGGAGAAGTTCATTGACGAGAATCGGCCATCAATTTCGATCTGCGTGGAGAACACCCTTGAGCCGCGGTTCCAGGGATTCCTCCGTCGCAGGCCAAATTACGTCCCATGCAATCCGCCGGACGTCTGCTTCATTCGGCGGTCTCCAGAAAGTCACCAGCTCCGTTGACACCGGATCAAAAGCCGCGAAACGAATTGATATGAGTACCAGAAAAAAGACAGCCAAAAGCTCCCGCAAGGCGAAGGAAAACGCCTTCCGCAGAAACGTCGCTTTTGAATTTCCAGCCCTGAACGGGGGGAAGAATCCGAAGAGGATCGTCCTGCGGGCCGAGCCGAGCGGAGATCGCGGCATCTACCAGGAAATCGCCGTCCGGGCTCTCCGGAATGGCAAAGCCATCGGAGATGTGCTGGTAGGGCTGGATGGCAAGGGAAACCTCCGGGTTCTCGTGACAGCCGGCGGTGATGGCGATGCTGACCACGCTCTGGCGCTGTTTCCGGAACGAGGGGCCGCTGACACGGTGGAGAGACTTTAAATCTGCCGGCGTATCGTGCGCCGCCAAACATAACATATGGACAAGTCCAAGCTTATCGCCAACGCGCTGGAAGCTGCCGGAGTGCAGCCGGAAGATCCCATAGCCAAAATTATTACAGCTGCATTCGATGAAGCAGAGCAGCCGATCGACGCGTGGAACGAGCTCGAGTCGGTCCTCAACTGCATCCAGCGCGCCCAGAAGACGCTCGCGTAATTGCGGGGCGCCACCTCCTGAAATGCGCTGCTGGAATGCGGTCGCAGTTTTTGTGATCCAACCGTAAAAATCCGCGAAGAATAGAGCTTATGAGCACCGCAAAAGAGAGCAACGTCACCACCCAGGAACTCGCCGACTTCATGAATACCGGATGGCCCCAGCCTGAAGCCGACTGGTACTATGACGACAAGAACGATGACCTCTGGGAGCAGACGCTGCAAATGGACCCGGCAAACCCGGAGCGCCATGTGGCCGTCGAACCCGCGAAGCTGATCAACCTCAACGATTTCGAAGCGAGCATCCTGTACCAGGGCCAGGGCGAAGATCCGACGCGCGGCGAAGGATACAGCCTGGTTGCAATGTTCAGCAAGTGGCGCTCGCAGAGAAGCGTCCACACGGCTGTCGTGGAAGTTCCAAAGGGCCGGCTGGATGACTTGGCTGCCTTTCTCGTCACAGTCAAAGGCAAAATTATCTCATCAAGCTGAGGCACACATCCATCAACGGCGCGGATTTTGGAATTGTAAAGCGGCCGAATCGGGATAATCTTGAATCCTATTTTCAGCAATATGAGGCTGCTTGAAGAAGGACAAGTCATTCGTGAAACCTACGAAGTCGAGCGCTTCCTGGGACAGGGGGCATTTGCCGAGGTGTACCGCGTGAAGCACCGATTTCTCGGTCGTCAGGCAATGAAGGTTTTCAAACGCGCAGGAATGAGCCTGGACGAAATCCACGAAATGCTGGGCGAGGCCATCCTCCTCTCCCGCATTGGCCACCCCAACATTGTCCGGGTATTTGACGCAAATGTGTTGGAAGCATCCGGAGGCACCTGCGGCTATTTTACGATGGAGAACGTCCCTGGTGGGAGCCTCGACAAATTCTGGCGTTCTCACGGCAGCCGATTTGTGCCTCTCGAAACGAGCGTTGACTTGGCAAAGCAAGTGTGCCGCGGCATAGCCCAGGCCCACCAGGAAACACCCCCGATCATCCACCGGGACATCAAACCCCAAAACATTCTCGTGGGCTACGAGGCCGACGGCTTGCGGGCGCGGGTTAGCGACTTCGGATTGGCCAAAAAGGTCAACCCGCTTACGCTTTTGGCTACCGCTGCCGGGACCCTGGCCTTTAAGCCGCCCGAATCATTTGCGCAACGCAAAGGTGATTCATGTGCAGCTGACGTGTGGGCCATAGGGGCGACACTGTACCTGCTGCTAACCGATCGCTTGCCCGTAGAAATGCCAGAAGGGGCGAATTGGAGCTCAAAAAACCTTTTTGACAAACCCATCACGCCACCCCGCGAGATCAATCCGGATGTCAGCAAGGCGCTCGACCAGATTGTCATGAACGCACTGGAGAAGGCACCAGAAAAGCGGCATCCAAATGCCCGCGCCCTGTTGCACGACCTCGACAAAGCCGTGTTAATAGACCCACCAAGCCAAGAGCTTCGAAAAATCCTGCCGAGCGAACCATCGAAGGCAATCTTCGGCACCCCTTCGCCTCTGGATGCCAATGTCGCAAGATCCCTCATCAAACGCGCGATGGAAGCACGCCAAAACGGCCGCCTTGGAGAAGCCGCAGACCTCATGGAGGAGGCCTTAAACAAATCGCCCGACATGCGCCCCAAATATGCACACCAAGTCAAACTCTGGCGCTGCGGAATTAGCATGTGATTATGGGCATTCACCAACAACCACTGAGCGTCTTGGTTCGTACCAGAGGTGATGAAATTGAAGCGGGCACCGCGAAAGTCCGCTTGAATTCGCTTGTTCTGGCGTCGCGCGAGATTACGGGGATTCGGTACGGAATTAAAACAGCTAAGCCTGGGGGCGGCAAACCGGATGCCCCGATCTGGGCAAAAGCGCTTCTCTACGGAATCGAAAAAATCGAATCCATCACGGCCACCAAATACCGAATCGAAGTTTCGGCGAGCGGGGCACGAAAACTGGAAGTTGATTTCAAAAAAATCGGTCGAAACGATGAAGAGTGCCTCTCCGATTTCCAAACAATCGTGACCGCGCTGCACAAATACATAGCCCCGGTGCTCGCACATAAGCTCGCTGTCGAAATACTCGATGGGGGAGGCGAAGGACTGACCTTCCATTATCTGGTTGGTCACGACTGCTCCTTTTTGGCGCAAGGGATGGTGTTGGGTGGCGCTACCCATTCCAGTGGACCTGGGTGGTACAGCGATGGCTATGAGAAAAGCCCGCCGATCGCTTACGAAGACATTTACAGTTCAAGAGAAAATAACCGCATTCACCTGACCTATAAGACCTGCCAAACCGGGGTGGCAGGACAAATCGAGATAGATACCCTGGGCACCCTTGAAAATTGGAATGCCCCGATCATTCCTGAAATCTTAGAGAGCATGCTGCTCATCAAGCAAAGGGACGTGAAGATATGAGGACAGGCGAAAAATCTGACCAAATTGAATGCAGACCGCTCATCGCCGCGGCCACAAGGCACCTGTTCCAAAGCAACCCCTTCCGAATCACCGGACTGGCAGTGGATGCAACAACCCGCGAAATCACGAAGCATGCCGACAAGATCAAGCTGATGGAGGAGCTGGGCGATGGCGAGAAAGCGCACACGACTGCTCTTGCTCGAAAACCTCCACCGACATTGGACGAAATCAGAGAAGCCATCCAGCGATTAAAAGACCCAGAGGCGCGTATCGTTGACGAGTTCTTTTGGTTCTGGCCGCAGGAATTCGGCCACAGCAAATCTGATCCTGCAATCCAGGCACTGGCCGCCGGCAACCTGAATGGTGCAATTGAAACCTGGCGCAGCAGAGAAAAAGATCAAAATAACGGCGCAGCGGCTTCGCACAACATCGCCCTTGCATATCATGTGACCGCCCTTGACTGGGAGAATTACGCGGCCGATCACGCTGTCGAGGACGACCAGAGGCAGAAAATCGCCGAGTACTGGCAAAGAGCGTTCCGCCGCTGGAAGCTTCTTAGCGCCGACGACCGGCTTTGGGACAACGTAGTCGCCCGCATCCATCAGATTGATGACGCCAGGCTAACAACCGGTTTTGCCCGCCGCATGCGGTGTTCATTGCCGAAAGCCTTGAATAAAATTAATGTCGAGGTCGCCTTGGCGTACGCGGAGGCTGGGAAGCTTGACCAGGCCCGGCTTCACGTTCAGACCATGCGCGAGGCTGGCCAACGGGCAGAAACCTGGGAAGAAACGGCGGAACTGGTCCTTACGCCGACGAAAAACAGGCTGAAAGAGCAGATCCACAGAGCGAACGAACGCGCAGCACGCAAGCCGACCGATGCGGCAAATGCGGCCCGCGAGCTCCTCGCACAAGCGAAACAATGCCTAGAGATTTTCAATCTGTTTTTTGACAAAACCGATGATATCCGCAATGAACTGTTTGACGAGGTTGTGTCCACATGTAACCAGCTACAAGTCACACACCACAAAGCGACGGGTGACAACAATACATGCCTTCAGATTCTCAGCGCCGTTTTGCCATTCGCGGCAAGTCCCGAACTTGAGGGGCAAATTGAAAAGAACATCGCCACTCTGAACAGCAACATCGCCTATGCTAAACTGGGGCCAGTCTTTGCGCTGCTAAAGTCAATTCAGGATAGCCAGGATAGTTCCCTTGCGAGATTGGATAGGTTCCAGCGTGAAGCAATCCCTGCTCTTGCAAAGGCCAGCTATGGTGTTGCTGCAAATTCGGAAAGTTACTCGGAATTATCAGACTCGGCAGCTATCGTACTGCGCGGGATTTCCCTGGATGCTTGGAACAAATACCAGGACAAGTCCACTGCGGCCGCTGCACATTCACTGGCCTTGCAATATGTGCGCGGCTCAGAACTTAAGAGCAGATTGACCGACGACGCGACACAGCTCCAACGCATGGAAGCCGAGAGGCGTCAGAAGCGCATCAAGAATCTCAAAGACACTGCAATAGGCTGGCTTGTCTTTATAGGTGCAATCTGGCTGATTTCCCAGTGCAGCTCCTCAACATCCAGCAACGGGGGCAGCTCAGGAGGCAATACGTATCGTGTCCCCAGTTACAGCAGTTCGGATTTGAGCAGCGACCGAAACACGATCGAAACCGCAAAAGCCAATCTTAATGCATTGGACAGTGAGTTGCAAAGCATGGGCAATAAGATCGAATCGGAACGCCTTTCCATCGACAGTACCAGTCAATTTGCTGTCGACCAATTTAACCAAGAAGTTGCTCGGTATAACGCCAAACTGGAACAGGCGAAGGCTGATTCCCAAGCGTTGAACACAATGGTTGATAATTACAATGCAAAATTGCGCCAGCCTGGGCGATAGTTGTCCCTGAATAAGGCTCTCTCATAATATTCCCAGCCATCTATGAAAAAACACTTAAAGAGAAAACAGCCGCAGTGGCGGCAGCAGCTCGCGATTCCCCTGGGTGAGGGAACTGATTTGGCTTCACTCGACAAGCTCTTGACTAATGTGAAGACGCTTTTGGCCAACCAAGAAGCCAGCGCGGTTCCTGCCACAACCAGCAGGCCGATTGAGGTTGTCCCCCCTAGCTTCTTGAAAGGTGTGCTTGCAATCGCCACAAGTGCGTGGAGAGCCAAGGCCAAAATGGTTGACGGCACCACGGGCGAGGTCCACCAAGAGATGGCACGCGTGTACAAAGACATCGAACGAATCTACCGGCATCTTGAAGAAATTGGCTTCACGATCAAAAACCACACCGGCGACCCGTACGACGATGGCCAACCCATGAAAGTGATAACCAGCCAGCCCAGACAGGACGCCACCAGAAAATACGTCCTTGAGACGCTTCTCCCCACTGTTTATTGGAACGACCGTATCATCCAGCATGGGGAAATCGAGATTGCTATTCCCGCGACTTCCGACCATCAACCTTCCACAGGAGCGAAAACATGAACAGAACGACCATTGACTTTGGAATCGATCTTGGGACAACGAACAGTGCGATTGCGGTACTCAAGGGTGTCTCAACCGAGATCATCAAAAACAACGATAAGGACGCCGACATCACCCCGTCGGCGGTTTACATCGACAAAAAGGGAAATGTCCGTATTGGGGACCGAGCAAAAAGCCGCATCGTCGACGAGGAAGATGACGTTTACCTCGAATTCAAACGCCGAATGGGCACCGACCATGTCTATAAATTCCGAAGTAGCGGGCAGCAGCGCAAGCCGGAGGAGCTTTCAGCTGAGGTGTTGAAATCGCTCAAAGCTGACGTTCAGCAGAAGACCGGAGAGGTCGTGGAGTCGGCCGTAATAACGGTCCCAGCAGCTTTCGAACTGCACCAGTGCGACGCCACCCGCAGGGCGGCGGACTTGGCTGGCTTCAAACAGAGCCCTCTGGTGCAAGAACCGGTTGCTGCAGCTTTGGCCTATGGCTTTCAAACGGACAGTCAGAAAGCATATTGGCTGGTTTACGATTTTGGAGGCGGTACCTTTGATGCGGCCCTGATCAAGTCAGAGGATGGAAGCCTTCACGTCGTTAATCACGGCGGTGATAATTTTCTCGGTGGCTCTGATATTGATTGGGCTATCGTTGAACAATTGCTGGTCCCGCGCCTTTTGGATCAGCACTCGTTAGATGATTTCAATCGAGGTAGTAAAAAATGGCGCAGGGCGTTTGCCCTCCTGAAGCGCGCGGCAGAAATGGCCAAAATAGACCTCTCAAGATACGAGACGGCCACCTTGGACTGCTGTCGATTCGACGACGATGCCGGCCACACCATCGAGTTCGAATGTGAGCTTCCTCGCGCCGACCTAATCCGGATCGCCCAGCCCATCATCTTCAGGTCCGTCGAAATTACCAAACGGGTGTTCAAAGAAAAGAACCTGCCCAAAGAATCCGTCGAAAGGGTTATTCTCGTTGGCGGCCCCACGCTGGCTCCTTATTTCCGCGAAATGCTCAAATCCAGCCTCGGCATCCCCCTGGACCATACTGTTGATCCGCTCACGGTTGTGGCCAGAGGCGCAGCCATTTTCGCGGGGACGCAGAAGCTCAATGCCGGGGCCAAGGCCGCGCCTGTTGTCGGCGAATTCACCGTTGATTTAAAGCACAAGCCAGTTGGCTTGGATAGCGCCCCCATTGTTGGCGGGACCGTGAGCGGGTCCGCCGCCCAGAATTTCACAGGGTTCGTAATTGAACTGGTTAATTCCAAAACCCAATGGCGCAGTGGCAAGATTCCGCTCCGAGCTGACGGCGTATTCATGACCAACCTCCACGCGGAAAAAGGCGAGCGTCATACCTTCTTGATCGAACTTTACGATCCAACCGGTCGAAAGCAGAAAATCAAACCAGACAACCTCACCTACACAATAGGCGCCGTAGTTGAGGAGCAGCCGCTCATTAACTCCATGGGCGTTGCTCTCGCCAACAACGAATACGACAAGCTTTTTGAGAAAGGGCGCGGATTGCCCTTGAAGGCGACTCGTGATTACCGCACGGTCCATTCGATTCGGCAGGGGCAAACCGGGGAATTGATTAAAATTCCGATCATTGAAGGCGAGCATGATCTAGCCGATCGGAACCGGATAATCGGTTATGGGATTATTGAGGCAAAAAACATCCGGCGAGATTTACCGGCCGGAACCGAGGTGGAAGTGACCCTCCGCATGGATGAATCCCGCATCATCACATTAGGTGTTTACGTGCCACTCCTCGACGAAGAATTCTCACAAAAGATCGACGCAGGGAGAAAGACCGCCGATGTGCAATTCTTGCAAGCTGACTTTGACTCAGAGATGACTCGCTTCCGCGATGCCAAAGCAAAGGCAGCTGCCACGGGAGCCGGAAGCGCTGAATCTCTGGTTGATGAAGTGGAAGGATCGGCCCTACTCCAGGAAGTTAAAGACAGCCTCGCCGCAGCCAAGGGAGACGCTGACGCAGCCGGCAAATGTGAAAAGCGCCTCTTGGAATTGAAGCTCAAGCTGGACGAAGCTGCCAATGCCCTGGAATGGCCAGCACTGGTCGCCGAGGCACAGGACTGGCTCAAGTACCTGAGCCGCGTCGCTGAAAAGCACGGCACCCAGCAACAAATCAAACGCGCCGATGAACTTAGGGCTCAAATCGACGAAATAATCCGTGACCTAAAAGCCGACCGGCTTCGCAAACGGACGGAGCACGTTGCCAACCTCTACTTTGAAATCATCATGGCCCAAGCTGGTTGGTGGGTTTATCAGTTCCAAGAAATGGAGAAGCAACAGGACAAGATGGGCGATCAGAGCCGAGCCGCCCGGCTGTTGGACCAAGGGCGGGATTGTTTGTCCAGGAACAACACTGCGGGACTTCAAAATGTCGTGCGTCAACTCTGGGAGCTTCTGCCGGACAAAATCGTTGAGGCAGCCAAGCGAGGCTACCAATCGGGCCTGATACGCTAACCAACTCCGGCAATGAACTCTCAGATGGACTTGTCCCAAAAGGCAACAGCGGCGATCGAGCAGTGCCTCGCCGAAGTTCGCTTCGCTCGTGCTGCTGAACTTGGTCGCACCGGCCAATACGCCGATGCAGAAGCTCTTTTATCAAAAGACGGCCTGCCGCCCGAAGCGCCGCGTGAGCTTGACCTTTTAGCACGAATTGCAGCGCAACAGGGGCACCTTGAGCGTGCCCGCCGTTTGTGGGAAGCAGCCCTTCAAAGCGATCCTCAAAATGATACGTACCGTGGCTGTCTCGAATGTCTCAACAATCTTCAAAACGAAGCCCAGCCTGGCGATCGCCGCCGAATCCAATCTATTTTTTACGCGGCGACCGTGTTCTTATTGGTCTTGGCTGGTTTAGCGTTCCTCAAATTTTTTCCACAACTTCGCCGCGAGCGCCCAGTGTCCTCCCCTCCATCCGCGTCTTCCGCTCCGGTCATCAAAGAAGCAAAGCCCAGCTCGTCTCTGCAACCCCAGCCTCCCTCAGCAGAACTGCGACCGAATGCAGCAGTCCAAAATCCTAAGACTGACTCAGTGGTGCCTGCATCGGCATCTGCCAGCTTGGATTTGTCCGCCGCCTTGGCCCCCATCCAGACAGAACTCGCCCGACTCCAGCGAACGCAGGAACAACAGGCAAACGCATCAACCGCCAGCCTTCAGGCCCTTGCAACCAATCAGACCATGCTCTTGCAGCAACTGAACAGCGCCGCCGTACGCATTTCCAGCCTCTCCGATGCAATACAGGCCCTGACAATCCAACAGCAGAACGGCCAGCGCTTGCTCGAAGAAACGCGCTCCAACGTGAAGGGTTTGATGGATGCCTACGCCACCGCCGCCCAGGCAGCTACGAACCCGCCTGCCTCATTAAAACGCACAGTGCCTTTCGATCCTCAAATAAAAGGCGTCACCGTCATATCGGAAAGCGATCGCTGGCATATTCGCTTCGACTCGGGGATTTTCGACCGCGACGATCACTTCAAAATCGGCTCCAAGACGCTGCTCGATGCCATCGCCAAATCACTGGTTCAGACACAGGAGAAGTTGAATGTGGAAATAATTGGGTATGCGGAGCAGGAGCCACCGACTTGGCCCTGGTCGACTCCAAAATCTGATGTCCAGCTCGCCTTGGATCGCGCCGAGCGCGTTAAAAGCTATCTTCGTCATTTAAACATTTTCCCCCCGGACAAACTGACCGCGATCAGCGGCTTGGCCGATGAACGTCCATTCCCGCGCCCGAGCATAAACAACCGCACAGTAACTCTCAGGGTCACTCGAGAATAAAATCGCACAGCCCGACCCAAATGAAACCACTGCATTCCAACAGCCTGATCCTGGTCTGGCGCGTGGCTGAGTACGAGGCACGGAATCTAAAGGCATCCATGATCGAGCCGAGCCACCTGCTGCTCGGCCTCTGTAAAATAGTTGACGTGGACCTTCCGGCACTGGTCGCCAAAGACATCGCAGACCGGGATGAAATCCTGGAGGAACTGCTGCGGGAAGTCAGAAGGCTCCGAAATGTTTTCCGGGCAGCAGGCTTGAACGCCCGCGCCCTCCGCCGTCGGCTGCGAGCCAAAGGCGGGGGCAACCGATTTACTCTCTCAGGGGCGGGGCGCTTGCGTCGCAGCAAGAATGCGAAGCAGGTGTTTGTCGATGCCGAACATTTCGCAGCAATAGCAAATTCTCCAGTTTATCCAACCCACCTGCTTTATGCCGCCTTGCTGACGGATGACGAAAGTCGTGACGCCATTATGAATGAGCTTGCAATCGACAAAAACCGCCTCCGTCAAGTAGCCAAACGCGAGGCGTTGCCCCATCACAACGCCGAATTCCTGCAGCCAGATAAAGACCGAACAAATTGGAACTGATTGTCCGCATCCGGCCGAGCCCGTGCGTTGAGAGGCGCCGGAGCTCACAACCTTCTCGCACCAAACGGATTGCATTTAGCATTTGCATACCCTACTATGCGGACGGCTGGTTAGTTGAATAATACTTAGCGAAGAAAGTCGCCGATGGCAAAAGACGTTTCCAACAATCTCGTAGGTGTGGCTGGCGAGTATTTCATGTGCGCCGAGCTTTGTCGCCGTGGCTTTTGGCCATGCCCACGCCAAAACATAATCCACTCTACGATGTCATGGTCACAAATTCTAGCGGAACGAGGAGTGCTACTATCCAAGTCAAGACCCGCTCAATCACGAACAAGCAGGGTTGCAAGCTTGGAAGCGACATCACCAAGAAAAAAGGAAATCCAAATCTGTTTGTTGCGCTTGTAGAGCTACGGGAGACGGGCTTTCCCGACGTTTGGATTTACGAATATGATGCTCTCGCTGAACGCATCTCAGTGTTGTTTGGTAATTACATCGCCACTCCTAAAAAAGTGGCGGGAAGAGAATAGATCCGAGATTTCGTTGGCATGACCTGCGCCATTTCAGTGTGGATGATCACGCGCGAAAGAACGCATGGAGCAAAATCGTGGAGCGACTGAAAGAAGAGGTCTAACCAGAGTCCACCCTGGCCACATGTCTTACAGCTTGCTAACGGCGGCGTATATATCCTTCGATCATACCAGGACCGAAGAGAACCCCAATTCGCCTTGTTGAGGATCGCCAACCGAGGTCTCTAGTGGACATAATAAGTTCTACTTGTTTCCGTACCTTGTCCTCCAAAAGGGACGAAATATAGCTGGCGAGGTTCTTAACCGTATTGACCCCGCTCAGCACGGTGGCAGGTTCAATTCCATTCAGGGAGTTCCGCAAGATTGAACCAGCAAAATCTACCTGCGTCGGAAACAATGGAATCATGTGATCGAAATACACTGTCTGGAATGCGAGCAGGGCGGGGTCGGTGTTTCCATGTAGGAGATCGTTTCGTTCGTTCATCAGACGTAAGAACTCACGAATTTCGGGTTTCTTTCCATCCACGGGTTTGGTAAATCCGACACAATTCACGCTCAAGAGCTTGAGACGAATGTCGATTTCTTTGCGTCGATAATCATCGTACAAGCGTTTGTCCGCCTTAAATTCGGCCCGTGCAAGGATGAAAATGAGGAGATTAACAAATGACTCCCCAAAAATCGGCGTAATGAGCCGAAGACTCATGCACAAACCCAAAGCTTCTGCGTACTTCTGGCCGCAAACGCTCATTCGCTCCACGAATGCGTCGATGTCGGAAGCAGGACCGTTCTCAGCGGAAGAATAGATCAAAGGCCGTGCTTGCGGCTGTGCTGGCAATTCTAAATGATCTATGTCGAGTTTGGTAAGACGCTCCACATATTGTTCCACAACCGATTCGAGACGCTTGTACGGATTATAAAAAAGCTGCCATTCCTCAAAATCGGAGCGAACCTTTTTGAGGCGATTGCCATAGCTCTTGAAGTCGGCTTTGATCGCCTTGACAAGTGCAAGCCAGTCTTCCTGTCCCAAATTTGGAAAGCCCTCAATCCAGATTTCAACTCTTGTGGTAAATCCCATAAATTCCACCAAATGGACTCCACTTTTTAACGTGAAATGCCATTGAATGAGATTGTCACTTCCGGGAGATCGAAAAAGCATTGAAAGCCCATTGGGGGGACCAAACCGTGCCTTCAAATAAGCGTATAGATCGTAAGGTGAAATCGAATTATCTACGCTCCAAATGCTCCCCGGTTTTCTTTTCTCGCGCTTCAGCGCTTTTTGGGCAAGTTCCAACTGAGGAGGAACAGTGAGGGACTGGACGAATAATGGTGCTGTGTGTCGCATCCTGAGATTGTAAAACGAACCAGAAAATTAAAAAAGTCAAAAACAGAATCTAGAAATCAGCAGGGATCCTTAAAGCGCGACGCTGCCGTCGCTGGACCACTATTAGTGGTCGGCAATGAGAACGAATTGTTGGGGGACAGCGCAATTCCCACGGGTCGCTCCAGACAAATTTCGGCGGCTTTAACGGTGTGAGTAAATGAAGCGCCGCAACTGGAGCCATGTGTCCCATCATTTTCCTTTCCGTTCACCGGGAAGGGCGCGGAGCGTGCAAGCCAGCGCGAGCGGAATTGGAGTCCATGAGGGCTTACCCTCTGGTGCGGGTCTGGGCCGGCGTGAGGCCCGGCACCGAGGTTTGGGGACGGCGGAAGTTCCCCTGCTACGAGGGGAGGGTGCTGCGGCAGAACCTCGATGACGCGCAGCCCACCCTTCCGCTATGGAAGAGGCAATCGCCAGCATCCAGCCAGCCGAATGGTCCGCCTAAGCTGCTTGGCGCCTTTGGGACGCCGACGGCTTTTCAACGGAGAGCTGTTCAAGGTCAAGGGAGCGCAGCAGCTCGCGGTGAATTCGGGTGACCCGTTCAACCTGGCCTTTGGCTGCAAATCGCTCGTAGAAGCCTTCACTGCGAAATTCCCGGGACCGGCTGGTCCACGGAACCAGCAGATTCACCCAGCGTTCGAGCCTTCCCTCCTCTGGATCTGCATCTTTCGCGGCCACGTCTGCGGCCACTCGCACCAGAGCCTTCAGGGTCACGGGCTTGGTTACCATGTAGTTTTCCTTACCCCAGACCTCGTCGAAGGTCAGCGCAGACGCCTTGAGGAAGTCCCGGAGGATGCCGTAGTAATGAAAAGCGGATGGCTGGTCGGTTCCCCGCTTCTCTATCGCCGGCCACGCTTGCTTCACCCACCGGTGGACCTCGTTGAAAAGTTCGGCCTGCAAAATCCACTTTTCCTTGCCGCTGCGCCCTCCCAGACGATTGATGCGATACTGCAGCGGGCTGTCCTTTTGGCTGTACAGCAGCTCGACGATGCGCGCCGCAAAACGCCTGTCGGGCTCGGCCCAGGAGACCCGCTCGTAGAGGTCGATGAGATGGCTCTTGTTGATGCGCGTCGGCGTCGAGTTGATGATCACAAACATCTCGGTTGCAAAGTCGTCGCTACGCCCGTCGAAGATGATGCAGGGCACGTAAATGGACTTGGCCTCATCAGGGTGGGTTTTCTCGAAAAACTTCAACGCCGCGAGGCGGTGCTGGCCGTCGATGATGAGAAACCGCTCGGTCGGTTCCGTGAGGTTCCCGACAGTGCCGTTGGCATAAAGAGGCTCAAAGCTGAGTTGCTCCGGAGTGAACAGGAGCACGGTCCCCGGAATCGGAGGCTGCGAGATGGCCGTTTCGTAAAAGTTGCGAATCTCTTTCACCTTTTTCTTGGAAATCGCCCGTTGAAACGCCTTGTCCTTTTTCTCCACGCTGGCGATGAACTGGGCCACGTCATCGTTTGCCGGCAGTTCCTCCGGTTTGATTTGCTCGCCCTCGCCATAGAAGCGGCTGATAAATCGGACTTTGGTGAGCAAATCCTCGGAAGGAAAGGCCACAGAGTAAAAGACGGCGTCTTTCTGCCTTATTTGGGTCGCAATCATAATATATAAAGTTCAGTGCTCAGTGCTACAACTTTTCCTGTGAAAGGGTCAAGCTTTTTCCGCAATATTCTGCAAATAAACCGTTGGTACCCCAAGCCATGCGTCAAGTACTGGCATTCCGACGCACGCTGGATGAAAGCCGGCGGACAAGTACTTGTTACTTGTTACTTGTTCCTGGCACACACGTTGATGCTGGAGAACAAGCAGGACGGCGCAATCGCAACGTTCCGCACGGGACTCAAGCTCAAACCCGGCATGACGGTCGCGAGATGCGACCTGGCAGCCGCCCTGTTTTCCACGGGCAGATGGCGTGAGGCTGAAACCGAACTGGAAACCGGCCCGGCCCACAATGCGACCGAGCCAGACTTGCATTGCCCTCCGGCCATGGCGCGGCCATGCAAGGCCAGTACCTCCGGGCCGGGCAACAGTGCGCCGAAGCGCTGCGCCTTGCTCCTGATTTTCCCTCCGTCCACGTAGAGTTGGCGGAGATTCTCGCCGCGCAGCACAAGACGGCTGGGCGATCTCCAAGTACCTCAGGGACCTCAAACTCCGGCCCGACCTTCCCGACGCCTGAACAACTTGGGGTGGGTACTCGCCACCAGCGGGAACCCCCAGTTCCGCAACGGCGCCGAGGCCGCGAGCATGGCCGCCTGCGCCTGCGAGCTGACCCGTAACCGGGAGGCGTCAGGAACCTTCGCCGCTGCCTGTGCGGAATCCGGTCCCATTGATCAAGCCGTCTCCCCAGCGCAGCGGGCGCATGACGCCGCTGTGGCGCACGGAGACACGAACGCAGCCGTGCGAGATTGGGAGCTTGAGAGAATCTACCGGACCGCAAGCCCTTTTTACGATCACGATCCCAGCCCTCACCTTCGGGGTACTCGCCCCACCCTTCCACGCAATTCCCCGATGGTTCGCATCCTTCCGGGCCAGTTTAACCGCAGAATCCGCGTCCGGTCCAGCAGGCGGGCCGTTTTCTCAAGAAGGAGCCATAAATATGGCACCGGCCATATAATGGCCTATGAATGTTATAAGGAAACCCTTCATTTTCGCAGCAGCTCTCTTTGGCGCGACGCTAACTCAAAAAGTTCACGCTCAGGCAACCTCCCCAAGCATACCCAGCATCCTCAGCATCGTCAGTTCCAATAACAACATGGATCTCACGATTTACGGGTGTTCCGGGGTCACTTACTCCGTCAACGCATCCACAAATCTGTCCACATGGCAACCGATAGGCACAGTCGGGCTGGCCTTGTCAGGCAACTACACTCCCGGGTACATGGCGTTTCAAGATACAAATGCTCCTCTATTCAGGAGCCGCTTTTACATTGTTTCCGGCACGAATCCACCACCGGCCACCACTACAAACCCCACCGTGACGGTTGTCGTTACCAATCAAGTTGCCTCCTACTATTTGCCGACAACGCTCACGGTCGTTGCTCAGAACTTTGGAAACGGGGTCTCCAGCGTGAGCCTTTATGATGGAATCTACCCAGTCGCCGCGGTTGGAGCCCCGCAGGAAACCAACAGTTTCATGTGGTCGTCCATCGTGCCGGGGCTTCATGTGTTCTATGCTGTGGCCACAGACCCGGAAGGCAACACCACCTGGTCTGGACCAACGTATGTAACAGTAACCCCGGATCCGGGAGCAGCCGTTGTGCTGACCAGCCCCCAAGCAAGCCAGACGGTGACCAACGGTGCGCTCATCAATCTTGCAGCCTCGGTAACAGATGCGACCGCGGCCGTAAGCTGGGTGGAATTCTTCTGCGATGGCTACTACGTAGGATATGCCTACACGCCCTATTCGCTTCAGTGGGCGCGCTTTGCGCCACTGGCATCTGGCCCGCATACAGCGTATGTTGTTGCCCATGATGCCAGTGGCGTAGACAGCACATCCGGCCCCGTAACTTTCACCATCCCGCCCTCACCGACCGTTACGCTTGCGCCAGTATCCGGCTCCACGTACCCCGCCTCTGGAAGCATTCCGGTTGCAGCAACAGTAACAAACACGCTGGGGATCGTCACCAACCTGGTTTTGTTCGTAAACGGAACAGCGTTGGCCTCAGTCACGAATGCGCCCGGCTCGGTGCTGGCAGCCTGCAGCAACAACTGGGCAAATGTGGCACAAGGCACTTATGCGCTGTCTGCCATCGCTTATGACAACCAGGGCAATCTTGTCTGCTCGCCGACCAACACCATCTATGCCTTTGCATCCACATCAGTTGCCTTGCAGCCTGCCGTAATGGTCATGACCACCAACGCAGGCCAAGCGATCCCCTTCGAATCGACCATAACGCTCACCGTTGTTGCCACCGGCTTTGGAAATGGAATCGCCGGCGTTTTCCTTTATGACGGGGACAATGAAGTCGATGGGCCTGGCATTCCGCAGGCAACCAACAGTTTTGCATGGTATTCTGTCGATCCTGGGGTCCATGTGTTTTATGCTGTAGCCTGGGATGACGACAATATCGCCACCTGGTCTGCACCGACCTTTGTGACGATGGCCCCCAACGCAGGAGCAACCGTTGCCCTTACGAGCCCGCAGGCGGGCCAGACGGAGACCAATGGCGCTGACATTACATTTTCCGCCTCGGCAACGGATTCACTGGCGGCGGTGAGCTGGGTGGAGTTCTTCTGTGATGGCTGTTACGTAGGATATGCCTACAGCCCGTACACGCTGGAATGGACACGTTTCGCCTCGCTGGCAGCCGGCCCGCATGCGGCATATGTGGTTGCCCATGATGCCAATGGCATAAACAGCACCTCTGCCTCCGTGGCCTTTATCGTCCTCGCGCCCCTCCAAATAATCCTCACCCCGACAAACGGTGCAAGCTATCCCACTCCGGGAAGCATATTGGTCACCGCCACACCGACGAACACACTGGGACCGATTACCAACCTTGTGACGTTCACCAACGGAGTGGAGTGGGCCTCATACACAAATGCTCCCGGTCAAGCTGCATTGGTTTACAGCAACACGCTGCTAAATCTGCCCGCTGGTCTCTACACGGTTTCCGCCATTGCATATGAGAACAAAGGGGCGGTTTACTATTCGCCGACCAATAGTTTCACCGTGGTTGAAGCTGCTGCTCCGACCGTCACATGGCAACAGCCCGCAGCCGGAACCAATGCTTACAATCAGATCACCAACTTGCAGGCCATCCCCTCCGACCAGTACACCCCAATCGGTGTAATGACTGTTTCCTATTACGACAATGGAACTTGTGTCGGCCAGGCTAATTCAGCAGGCAGTTTCAATTTGGGGCCTTACACCCCAACCCCGGGCACCCACACGTTGAAAGCCTCGACAACAAACGAGTCCGGAGTGTCGGGTTGTGCCAGCCTGACGGTCACAGTTCTTTCGAATCGGCCGCCGGCCATCACCCTAATAAGCCCGACCAACAACAGCAACTTGCCGACGAGCACCGTCAGCGTTACCGGAACAGCCTCCGACCCGGATAATGACCCGGTGACAGTGGTGACTTACGTTGACGGCATCCCGCAGGCCACCAATGCAGCATCGGCTGGAGCTTACTCTAGCACTGTGATCGTCGCACCAGGCAGCCACACCATTTCTGCCGCGGCTTTCAGCTACGGCTTTGGGCCCATCTGGAGCGCCACGAACGCAGTAACCGTCGCAATTTATCCGCCTGCGTTCACGAGCATTTCCTTCGAAGGGCACGCGACGAACTACTCCCTCAACGAGCCCATCCGAGTTGAAGTGGCCGGCATCGCGGATCCGAACCTCGGCGGCTCTGTCGCGCAGATCACCTTTTACGTCAACGGCGCTGTTGCGGCGACCGTCACAAACCCGGCCAGCACGGTAACTCAGACCGTGGCTGCAAGCCCCCTCACGGCAGGAAGCTATGTGTGCTGCGCGACACTCACGGACACGCTGGGATTGATCACCCAAACGCCGACGATAGCGTGCCTGGCCTCAAACCACCCTCCCACCGTAGCCTTTGTTTCGCCCGCCAACAACAGCTCTGTGGGCCTCGTCCTTCCAACAAATCTAACCGTGACGGTCAGCGCATCAGATCCCGATGCAGAGGACAGCGTCACCGACGTGGTGTTCTATGTGAACGGCCAGCCGGCCTCCACGAACACGGCATCGAGCTGGAGCTGGTACGTGCCGTCGGCGGGCACCTACCAACTGACAGCCATCGCCTACGACACGCACGGGCTGGCAAGCCTGACGGCCTCGAACAGCGTGACCATCACCAACTTGGGGCCATGGCAGGCGATAAACTGGACAACTTTAAGCAATGTGGTGGTTCAGGGAGGCACCAACCTGGTGAAAGACGCCGGCACCAGTACCTGGGACGGCATGGCCACCTCCACGACCTGTTTCACAAATAATGGCGGCATTCAGTGCAGCACCGCGGCGGGAGACAGCAGCCGAGTCATCCTGGGCCTGTCTACTGCGTCGGCAACAACTCTTAGTTCCATCGAATACAGTATCGTAATCGGAGATGATACGAGCACCTACTACATTCGGGAGTCAAACGTGCCCCAAACCCCATCCACCACACCGCTTACGAAGGGAGATACATTTCAGATACTTGAATCGAACGGGACGGTGAACTACTACAGGAACAACACACTGGTGTACACATCCTCCAATCCTGGCACCGGGCAAATTCTGCACCCGGTCGTGCTGCTGGAATACATCCCCTCCACCTGTATAAATCCCCAGTTGGATGCTCAATAGCCTGGTCATCCCGGCCAACCACATTTGCATGAAGAACCTATTGCCCTGGCACGAAGTCGTAAATATCAACATGCCGGAGCAACCCCGAATCACCGCTGAAATCCGCGAGAAGACGATGAAAGCATCCCCGCGGTTCAAGGGGGATGTTCGTCCCGCGCTAGGCCTGCTTTGGACGGACGAAAAATACGAGCGCCCGCGGAGCGAAGTGCCCGGAACGCCCCTTCCTTGAACGGACCAGAAGGCCCAGCAAAGGCGAAAGAACTGCCTATCATAAGACCATGAAGAGAGAATATATCTGCATGTCCTGCGGCTCCCGTAACGCTCCTGAGCGCATTACCAAAGGGAGCCTGAACACGGAGCTGGCGCTTTGGTCTCTGCTGTTCCTCCCAGTGCTGCTCCGTTGGCTTTGGAATATGCCGGCGGGGTTTTGGCTCTTTGCGTTGCCCGGTCCGATTTACATGTCATGGCGCCTCATCACCAGGACATACGTCTGCCGAAAATGCAGCGGAAACGCGGCACGGCTGTCCACATCGCAAGGGGAAAAAGCAACTCCATATGACAGAAGATGATCGCAGAGCAAACTTTCTGACAGGCCTCGCCCGGCATGGCAGGGAGATCGGCGCCACGCCTTGGGAGATCGGCTTCGCCGACGACTGCCGCACGCAGTTCAACTTCAGCCAAAGGCAGCAGCGGAGCATCGATGCCATGCGCGCCAAGTACGAGGACCTCGTCCGGTATAAGGAAACCGGTGAAAAGTCACTGGCCCTGCGGGCAGCGGAGGCCGAGACGGCAAGGCCAGCCACAGACCCCGCGCCATCGCCGAGGGCGCAACGCCGGCAAGCACGGAGACTGCTCTGCCAGCGCTGATGCCGAGTTCACGGCCGACCAACCAGACCCTGCCTCAAAGGTGCTGAAACCAGCATGACATTCGTCCATTGCCCGGCTGTGGCGAGGGGCGGGCGGGCGCAGAGGGCAGGAGCCGCAGAAGAGTGGCCACGAGAGCCTTTTTTACCGCAGAAGGCGATTGACAAATCGAGGCAAATCCGCCAACCCTCGTCCAGTATGGCGGAACCCTCGGACAACGAGATGCTGCTGGATCCCTGGCTCAGCCAGTTTCTCCAGCACTTGACCAGCAGGAATTCTGCCTACACCTTGCGAAATTACCGCCGTGCGCTCTTCGAGTTCAAGCGCTGGTATCAAAAGGACAGAAAGGACGGCCCTGCCTTTGCTTGGGACAAGCTCAAGCGCTTCGACTTCCGCACTTATCTGCACTCCTTGGGGCTGTGCAAGATAGGGCGCTCCTCCACGCAGATCCGGTTCGCCGCCTTGCGGAGCTTCTACAAGTACCTG
>Ga0302320_10006581_pt1 | contig 25748 bp, 17 predicted proteins | sample Bog_T0_3_FD_202130 | JGI IMG/M metagenome (GOLD analysis project Ga0302320, IMG submission 202130) | Peat permafrost microbial communities from Stordalen Mire near Abisko, Sweden - Bog_T0_3 | ecosystem: Environmental > Terrestrial > Soil > Wetlands > Peat | place: Sweden: Abisko, Stordalen Mire... | reverse complement strand
CCGGACAGTAGTGACTCATTTTATTGTTCTGATTATTGTGCTCCTACTTCATAGTTGCAAACGAAAGCAGAAACCGTCCGTATGGTTCGATTAATAATCTCAATCCGCCGCCACCGCTGACAGCCTACGTTTTACAGCCTCGACTATAGGAATAACGGGCTTTAATATAGTTTTGACTACCGGAATGACTGGCTCAAGAACGTTTTCAACTTTAGAGATTGCAATCTTCAGATCATCTCTAACTGTGGAAAGGAGCGGCTTTTGTGAGTTATGATCTGGCAACTGGTCGAGAAGAACCACATTGAGAAGCGACTTATTGACCTGGATCCGTCCGTTGTAACTGATATAGCCGAGGGAGCGAAAGCGATTCATAAAGAAGCTCACCCGCGACCGTGTTGTGCCGATCATTTCCGCCAGAGTTTCCTGTGAGATGGGAGGGATGAAGGTGTCTCGATCGCCGGGCTTGCCGAATTCCGCCATGATCAGCAGAATCCTCGCCAGACGTTTTTCGCTGGAATTGAAAAGCTGGTCAACAAGATCGGCCTGGGTGCGCATACTGCGAGCCAGCATGAATTTCAAAAAGAAGTCCGCAAACGCCGGTTCGTCATGCATTGCGCGGGCCATCTCTTCCCTGGTGATCTTGAGCGCCGTGCACGAGTTGACAGCTGAAGCCGTCGACAGACGCAATCCGGGAACGGACGCCAGAGACTCTTCTCCGACGAAATCACCAACAGAAAGAAGCGTGATTGTGGCTTCCTTGCCGTTTTGCGAGACGACAGTGAGTTTTGCCCGGCCTGTCTGGAGATAGAAAACAGTATTGGCCTCATCTCCCTGGGAGAAAAAGGTCTCTTTAGGCTCCAATTGAACGATCTTGCGGGCAAGCCCCGCGTTTGCAAGAAAAGCGGCGCCGTCAAATGCACTTTGTGTATCTCTGTTCTTCAAATAATATCCCCATTCTGAATTTGTTTGTCCGGTGTGGTGAATGAGCGCCTACGAAAAAGCCTCTTTGGATTTGAAAAGGCCGGTGATTGCGGCGAATTCATCGAAAACCGAAGAGGAGAAACTCCCGTCAGGAATACACGCGTGCAACTCGAATCCTGGCATCGGCAATGCAGTCCCGAGCGGCTTGAGGAAGATTCTGCGTCGCATCAGGAATAGACACCCCTTCGCTTGAGGTCGGTTACACTCAAGCACTTGCCATCATCTCGTATGGCTTAGACCAATGTCTGCTCTGTTTCGCTCACATGGAACAGCATTTCAAAGACCACGTGCAAATACGGGAGATTATCTAATTAATAGGCAAGAAGAGACTAATTCCAGACAAAGAGGCGTCAAAACATATAGTTGGACTGCCGCGGGGCAGTGGACGATGACTTGCCAATAAGCGCCATATTCGCGGATAATTTCATAGAATGCGTCCGTTAGCGTTCCAAAAGTGAGCAATACGGCGCATACTAGCACCCCTATTCTAGCTGATTCTGCGAGGAGCACATCGCCAACAGCGTGGGCGCGGAGTCCTGCATGCCTGAGTACGAAGATCAATCGAGTGTTCACCACATTGGCGCAGATCATCAGTTGTCTCATCCGCTTCCCTGGTATCGAAGACGCTGGGTTCTGTGGACAAGCCTGGTTCTTCTGCTGCTTTTGGTCGCGATCATTATCTTGGTTGTCCACAATAACGCTGTCAAGGCAGCGGCTGCCAAGCGCGCGCTTGCTGCCGTGAAGCCATCCGTCACCACCACGGTAGCGACTGCCACGAAAGGTGACATCGGCATTTACCTCGATGCCATCGGCACGGTGACTCCGGTCTATACCGCCTCCATCACCGCGCAGGCCAACGGAGTCTTAACCGCGGTGCATTACAGCGAGGGGCAATTCGTTCAGAAAGGGAGCGCGCTGATCGACATCGATCCGCGACCCTACCAGGCACAGCTGACGCAGGCCGAAGGCGCGCTGGAACGCGACACCAACATTCTGGCTCAGGCTCAAATGGATCTGGATCGATACCGAACCGCGTGGGCGCGAAACAGCATCAACAAGCAACTGCTCGACGATCAGGAGAAGATCGTACTGCAGGATCAGGGCACGGTGAAGAACGATCAAGGCACTGTGAATTATGACCAGGTGCAACTCAGCTTCTGTCACATTACCGCGCCGATTGCCGGCCGGGTTGGGCTTCGCCTGGTGGATCCCGGAAACGTGGTGCAGACAGCCGGGACCACCGTTCTGGTGGTCATCACTCAGGAACAGCCTATGACTGTGGTGTTCACAGCTGCAGAAGACAGCCTGGGACAGGTGCAGGCGCGGATGCGACAGATGCATACGCTGCCCGTCGATGCGTGGGATCGCGCCCAAACCAAGAAAATTGCATCGGGAAAGTTACAGACCATCGACAATCAGATCGACACCACGACAGGAACGGTCAAGTTACGCGCGCTCTTCGAGAACAAGAATGGCGCTCTGTTTCCGAACCAGTTTGTCAACACGAGGTTGCTGCTGAATACGCACACGGGCGTCACACTGGTTCCCACAGCGGCTGTTCAGCATAATGGACAGGTGGAGTTCCTCTATGTGATTGCGAACGGAACGGCCAGCGTGCGCAACATCAAGACCGGCGTTGCGGACGGCGGCATGACTGAGGTACAGGGAATCAACCCCGGAGAAGTTGTGGCCACCAGCAGCTTTGATAAGTTGCAGGCCGGAAGCAAGGTCGTCGTGTCGAAAACGGCAGCTCCAGTAAATACGGCTGAGGGAAATATTCCGTGAACCCATCCGCGCCCTTTATCCAGCGTCCTGTTGCTACAGCGCTGCTGATGGCCGCAATCCTGCTGGTGGGTATCGTCGCGTATACCCAGTTGCCGGTCTCCGCCTTGCCGGAGGTCGATTATCCCACCATTCAGGTACTGACCTTTTATCCCGGCGCCAGCCCGGATGTAATGGCCACTACGGTAACCGCACCTCTGGAGCGGCAGTTCGGCCAACTTCAGGGACTAAGCCAGATGACGTCAACCAGCTCCGGCGGATCGTCTGTTATTGTGTTGCAGTTTGTCCTTTCTTTAAACATCGACATCGCCGAGGAAGAGGTTCAGTCTTCGATAAACGCCTCTCAAAGCTTTCTGCCCTCGAATCTTCCCTCGCCGCCGGTTTATAGCAAGACCAATCCCGCTGATGCGCCGGTTCTCACGCTGGCCATCACATCCGATTCCATGCCACTTTCGCAGGTTGAGGATCTGGTGGATACGCGGCTTGCGCCCAAGCTCTCTCAGTTGAGCGGCGTCGGACTGGTGAGCATCAGCGGAGGGCAGAAGCCGGCGGTGCGTATTCAGGCCAATCCGACATCGCTGTCGTCCTACGGGCTCAACCTCGAGGATCTGCGTACGGCGCTTACACAGACAAGCGTCAATCAAGCCAAAGGCAACTTCGACGGACCTCACCAGGATTACCAGATCAATGCCAACGATCAATTGGTGACCAGCGCAGACTATCGAAAGGTTGTAGTTGCTTACCGGAATGGCGCACCCATCCTGCTGAAGGACGTTGCACAGGTAGTCGACGGCATCGAAAACAACAAGCAGGCTGCGTGGATGAACAAGACGCCTGCTGTGATTCTCAACATTCAGAGGCAGCCCGGCGCGAACACCATCAGCGTGGTGAAGGCCATCAAGGCGATTCTGCCTCAACTTGAAGTGAATCTTCCGGCATCCATCAAGGTTACGCCACTTACCGATCTCACCACGGCTATCAATGCATCCGTCTCCGACGTTGAGTTTGAGTTGCTGCTGACCGTTGCCCTGGTTGTCATGGTCATTTTTCTGTTTCTGCGGAATGTATACGCCACGATTATTCCCAGCATTGCGGTGCCACTCTCCTTAGTGGGCACTTTTGGCGCCATGTATGCACTGGGCTATAGCCTGGACAATCTTTCGCTGATGGCGCTCACCATCTCCACCGGCTTTGTGGTCGATGACGCGATCGTGATGATCGAAAATATTACACGCTATCTAGAAGCGGGGGACACGCCGATGCAAGCGGCGATGAAGGGAGCGGAGCAGATAGGTTTCACGATTATCTCTCTTACCGTCTCGCTCATCGCGGTGCTGATTCCGCTGCTCTTCATGGGCGACGTTGTCGGCCGCCTCTTTCGCGAATTCGCGGTTACACTGGCCGTCACCATCATTCTGTCTGCCGTAGTGTCGCTCACTCTTACGCCCATGATGTGCTCGCGGATTCTTCATCAGACTCCCAAAGAACAGCAGGGGCGCTTCTTCAAGGCCTCGGAGCGCGTCTTCGAGAACGTCATTGCCTTTTACGGCCGTACGCTCAAGTTTGTTCTGGGGTACCAGACCATCACGTTACTAGTGGCTGCCGCCACCCTGGTACTTACGATTGTCCTCTATATCGTCATTCCCAAGGGGTTCTTCCCTACGCAGGATACGGGCGTCATTCAGGGTATCTCTCAGGCGCCGGAGACTATCTCCTTTGCGGCCATGGCGGAGAAGCAGCAGCAACTGGCAGCCATTATTCTTCAGGACCCGGCGGTCGAGAGTCTCTCTTCCTTTATTGGCGCGGACGGGACGAACACCACGCTGAATAGCGGGAGATTATCCATCAACCTGAAGCCGCTGAATGTGCGCAACATCAGCGCCTCCGATGTGATTCGCCGGCTGCAAACGAGCCTCAAGCCGGTCGAGGGCATCGTGCTGTACATGGACCCGGTGCAGAATATCACTGTTGATGACCGTGTCAGCCGCACGCAGTACCAGTACACGCTGGAGGATCCGGATGCAAATGAGTTGAACCTGTGGACCGGCCGGCTGGTCGACAAGATGAAGCAGTTGCCTCAACTTGCCGATGTGGCCACCGATCAGCAAACCGGAGGCTTGGCGGTATCGCTGGTGATTGATCGCGTCACCGCATCGCGGCTTGGAATTGCGCCTTCCACCATCGACAGCACTCTCTATGACGCTTATGGCCAGCGCCAGATCAACACCATGTATACGCAGTTAAACCAGTATCACGTGATTCTGGAAACTGATCAGAATTTTCAACAAAGCCCCGGCAAACTTCAGGACCTGTATCTTCAGACCAATACCTCCGCGGGAGGCTCGGGGCCAGGCGCTTCATCGTCCTTTGCCTCCTCGGGATCATCGTCCGCTGGTTCAAATGCGACCACGACGGCCGTGGCATATACTCCGTCCTCGGCAGCGCTCAGCGCGCCCTTGAATGCAATTAAATCCAATGTAGGCGCGAGCAGCGCTTCTTCAGCCGGAAATGCAGTCTCCTCTACTGCATCCTCCAATGCCGTGCCGTTAAGTGCGTTTACACATATTGAGCAAGTAACTGAGCCTCTCTCGATCAATCATCAGGGACAGTTTCCAGCAGTAACCGTATCGTTCAATCTTGCGCCCGGCGCGGCCCTGGGAGGCGCAATCACGGCCATCCAGAAGGTGCAAAAGGACCTGAACATGCCGGCCAGTGTTCAGTATGGATTTCAAGGTACCGCCGCTTCGTTCCAAGGGTCGCTTGCCAATGAGGGCTTGTTGATTCTTGCTGCGCTTGCTGCCGTGTATATCGTGCTTGGAATATTATACGAGAGCTTCATTCACCCCATTACTATTCTCTCTACACTGCCCTCGGCCGGAGTGGGCGCATTGCTGGCCTTGATTCTCTTTAAGCAGGACCTCAGCGTTGTCGCTATCATCGGCATCATTCTGTTGATCGGCATTGTCAAAAAGAATGGAATTATGATGGTCGACTTTGCGATGGAGGGAGAACGAGAGCACGGCAAGAACTCAACGGACGCGATCTATGATGCCTGCCTGCTGCGCTTCCGCCCCATCATGATGACCACCATGGCAGCACTGCTGGCGGGTATTCCGCTGGCGGTGGGGCAAGGGATGGGTTCGGAGCTCCGTCGTCCGCTGGGCATCGCCATGGTTGGCGGACTTCTGCTGAGCCAAGTGCTCACGCTCTATACCACGCCAGTCATCTACATCTTCTTCGATCGCATCGGCCATCGCTTCAGTCGTTCGCCGAAAGCAATCGTTAGCGGCAACGAGCCACAACCGGCGGAGGGATGATGAATATCTCCGCCCCCTTCATTCGCAGGCCGGTAGCCACCACATTGCTGACGGTAGGCATCATACTCGTTGGGGCTATCGCCTTCAAGGTTTTACCTGTCTCCCCTTTGCCGCAAGTAGATTTCCCGACGATCTCAGTTTCCGCCAGTTTGCCCGGCGCAAGCCCCGATATCACTGCCTCCGCAATCGCAACTCCGTTGGAGCGCCAGTTCAGTCACATCGCGGGCATCACCGAGATGACTTCATCAAGTTCGCTGGGTAGCACCTCGATTACGCTGCAGTTCGACCTGAGCCGCGACATCGACGGCGCGGCGCGTGACGTGGAGGCGGCTATCAACGCAGCGCGCACTTACTTGCCCGCAAACCTGCCTGCCAATCCGACTTATCGCAAGGTGAATCCCGCGGATTCACCGATTATTATTCTTGGACTGACTTCAGATAAGTACGACAAGCCAACGCTTTATGATGAGGCGTCATCGATCATCGCGCAGAAACTCTCGCAGGTCGAGGGTGTCGGGCAAGTAACGGTCGGCGGAGGCTCCGGTCCTTCCGTGCGCGTGGAAGTGAATCCCACGCTACTCAATAGCCACGGACTCACAATTCAAAACATTAAGTCCATATTGAGCCAACAGAACGCTCATGAGCCGGCAGGCCAGATAACAGACGGGATCACCACTGCGGACATCGTCACCAACGATCAGATCTCCCACGCAGACCAATACAAACCGTTGATTGTGGGTTATAAAAACGGAGCCGCAGTCAGGCTTGCCGACGTGGCCGATGTTACCGAAGGGCAGTCGAACATCCGCAACTCAGGATATCTGAATGGTGTGCCCTCGATAACTATCTTGATATTCCGCCAGCCGGGCGCAAACATCATCGATACCGTCGATCGTGTTCGCGCGGAATTGCCATCGATTCAAGCGTCCATTCCGCAAGGCATAAAGACCACCATTGTTCTTGACCGCACCACAACTATCCGTGCCTCTGTGAGCGATGTGGAGAGCACACTTATCCTCTCCGTCATCCTGGTGATTCTTGTCGTCTTCGTCTTCCTGCGCAACTGGCGGGCTACACTCATTCCCACCGTCGCAGTTCCCGCTTCCCTCATCGGCACCTTTGCCGTCATGTACCTGTTTGGCTTTAGCATCGACAATCTTTCGCTGATGGCGCTGACCATTTCGACGGGCTTCGTCGTCGATGACGCCATTGTGGTGATGGAAAACATTTCGCGCCTTCGTGAGGCAGGCATGCCTCCGATGAAAGCCGCATTCCAGGGTTCAAAGGAAATTGGTTTTACCATTTTATCCATCAGCATGTCGCTGATTGCGGTATTCATTCCGATTCTTCTCATGGCCGGCATCGTCGGCCGCCTGTTCCGCGAATTTGCCATCACGCTGTCAACGGCCATCATAGTGTCAATGCTGATTTCGCTGACCACCACGCCCATGATGTGCGCCTATCTGCTCAAGGATGAGAGAACCATCAAGCACGGCCGCGCGTATCGGATAACCGAGCGTGGATTTACGTGGATGCTCTCCTCTTACAGCCGTTCCTTGGCGTGGGTGTTAAAGCATCCAGCACCCATGTTGACCTTGCTGCTGCTCACCATTGCGTTGAACTTCTATCTCATTGACATCATCCCAAAGGGATTCTTTCCGCAGCAGGATACGGGAGTCATCAACGGCAGCGCGCGAGGGCCGCAGGATGCATCGTTTCCAATAATGGACAACTCGATTCTGCAAATCGAGAAGGTCATCCAGGCCGACCCGGCTGTCGCGAATGTCATCGTCCATACGGGCTCCGGGAACACTGGCAGTATCAATATCGCGCTGAAGCCGCTCAATGTGCGGAAGATTTCGGCTGCGGATGTTATCAATCGTCTGAGGCCGAAGCTCAACCGGCTTCCGGTTGCTTCCGCGTTCCTCCAGGCGGCGCAGGATTTGCGTATCGGGGGACGCTCGAGCAATGCCATGTACCAATACACCATTCAGTCGGATAACGTGGCGGATCTGGCGCATTGGGGCCCCACCCTGCTTGCCGGGATGAAGAAGATCCCCGGCTTCCAGGATGTAAGCAGCGATGCGCAGAATAGCGGCTTGGAAGAGCTGCTCAATTACGATCGCCCCACGGCGGCAAGGCTTGGCATTACACCGTCGTCGTTGGATAGCGCCCTTTCCGGCGCCTTTGGCCAGTCGCAAGTATCCCTTATCTATACACAGCTGAATCAATATTACGTGGTGTTAGAGGTAGCGCCACCGTACTGGCAGAGCCCCGATGGCCTGAAGAACATCTATCTCAATACCTCGGGCAACGGCATCGTTCCGCTCTCCACAGTCACCTCCGCACAAGCGAGCACCACTCCGCTGACCATCAATCACACCAGCTCTTTTCCATCCGTCACTGTGTCGTTCAATCTTGCATCGAATATGTCGTTGAGCGACGCCACCCGCCTGGTTGCCCAGATGCAGGATAAGCTGAATATGCCGCAAACCGTCCGCGGCTTTTTTGCCGGAACGGCTGCAGCTTATCAAACCTCGCTCAACAGCGAGCCCCTTCTCATCGGCACGGCTATACTCGCGGTCTACATTGTCCTCGGCATTCTGTACGAGAGCTTGGTGCATCCTATTACCATCATTTCCACTTTGCCTTCGGCCAGCGTGGGAGCCATGCTCGCGCTCATGTTATTCAAGATCGATCTGAACGTCATCTCAATTATTGGAATCATCCTGCTCATTGGTATTGTCAAAAAGAACGCGATCATGATGATCGATTTTGCACTGGTTGCGGAGCGCGAGCACGGCAAGACTACCACAGAAGCCATTTTTGAAGCCTGCCAGCTTCGCTTTCGCCCTATCCTCATGACGACGATGGCTGCCTTGTTTGGCGCGTTGCCGCTGGCCTTCGGCACCGGCACCGGCTCCGAACTCAGACGCCCGCTTGGCATCACCATCGTTGGCGGACTGATCGTCAGCCAGATGCTGACTCTCTACACCACGCCTGTCGTCTATCTGGCCTTCGATCGTTTGCGCCTCCGCTTCAAGGGAGGAGAGCCAGTTACCCTGCGACAAGGAACCGCGGAGGCCACCTAGCAAAGGATGATTATGGAGTGCTCGCGATGAAAAAGTCGATCATACAATCTCGGAAGTTATTCACGGTATTGTCCGCACTCACCGTCACTTTGTTCTGTGCGATGCTGGCAGGATGCAATGTTGGGCCGAAGTATCTTCCGCCCGCGATGACGGCGCCACCGGCCTTCAAGGAGTCTCCCGCGCAGTTCAAGGAGGCTGATGGGTGGACCGTTGCGCAGCCCCAGGATGCGGCTCTCCGCGGCAAGTGGTGGGAGATTTACAATGAGCCGGAATTGAACGCGCTCGAAGAGCAACTCAACATCGACAACCAGAATATCCGCCAGGCCTTCGAGAACTTTATGGAAGCTCGAGCCTTGGTGCGCGAGGCGCGTTCGCATTATTTTCCAACAGTGAGCGTCGGAGGTTCCTATACTCGTTCACGGACATCCTCTAATGTTGGATCCGCGTCCAGCACCGGCGGGACAGGCGGTAAGCAGTCTCAGTTGTTTTCTCTCCCCGGCGATATTTCGTGGGAACCCGATCTCTGGGACAAAGTCCGCAACACAGTGCGCGCCAGCCAATATGCAGCCCAACTGAGCGCAGCCGATCTTGAGAATGAACGATTAACCGAACAGGCCAGCCTTGCCCAATACTTTTTTGAGATTCGCGGCCAGGACGAGCTGCAGAAAATCCTTAATGACACAGTGGAGGCCGACAAGAAGGCACTCGAAGTTGTTCGGTCTGCTTACGACACTGGCGTAGCCGACCAGATCTCCGTTGTCGAAGCTCAGACAACTTTGGATAGCGCGCAATCCGCGGCAATCAATATAGGAATTGCACGAGCGCAGTATGAACATGCGATTGCCATGCTCGTTGGAAAGCCGGCCTCGGCCTTTTCCATCCCGGTCGAACCCAGAACGAGCGCGCCGCCGCCTATACCGGTAGGCTTACCGTCCCAATTGCTCGAGCGACGGCCCGACGTTGCCGCCGCGGAGCGGAGCATGGCCGCCGCCAATGCGCAAATCGGGGTTGCTTACGCGGCCTATTACCCTGCATTGACGCTTTCAGCAACGGGCGGCATGGAGAGTTCGGCCATCAAGAACCTTCTGGATTGGCCTAGCCGTTTCTGGTCAGTCGGCCCTTCGGTCTCTGAAACTGTTTATGATGGGGGCCTGCGCCGAGCAACCGTAAATCAGTATATCGCAACTTACAACGCAGATCTCGCCGCATATCGTCAATCTGTGTTGATTGCATTTCAACAGGTGGAAGACTCGCTCGCGGCGGTTCGCATTCTGTCTCAACAGGTACGGCATCAGCAGGAAGCCGTCGACTCCTCACAGATGTTTCTGAAGCTGGAGTCAGGGCGATACGAAACGGGCATTGATCCATACATCGATGTGATCATAGCGCAAACCACTTTGCTTTCTAACCAGCAGGCTCTGACGAATTTGCAAGTGCAGGAGATGACGGCGTCGGTTCAATTGATCGAATCGCTGGGCGGGGGTTGGGATCGGTCGCAGTTGCCTACACCAGCTCAGGTCACGCGGAAGCCTGCAAAGTCAGAGACCAAGATTCAGCATTAGATTGCCAAGTGCTCTGTTCCGCAGGCAATAGCGGCATGCTGCTCCGGCTATTCTCGTGAACACTCACGCTATATGGAGACGGCCATAGACGGGGATCTTCACTAAGTCCAGGATTGCGCCGAATGCAACCGCAGCGGCAAACTCGCAAGCGATGATAGCGATGGGCAATGGCGCCATGGCGATTCCAAAGGCCGCGAGAGTTGAGATGATAAGAACATCGGCCACTGAAGATAACACGAGCAAAGCGCTGGGACGCAATCCCCACAAGTACTGGCGCCCGCGAATCACGTACATTGTGGCCTGGCTGCCAAACACAATGCCCACCACAGAAAGTGTTCTGAGTGCTTCGATGCCCAGATGCAATTGAAATTTACCGACCGCAAGAATCACCGTAGAGAATGCAAGAAAGCAGATCCCCATCATAACGCCAGCTGCTGTAATCCTGCCGATGCGCCACGAATTGGGTGTTATCGAAGGCCGCACCCTGTCGGTGGTCAGCGACATGGCGAGGAAGTCGCCGGTGATCATCACAATGACCATCAGCATGGGAGTCAGGACTGCGTGCCCAGTCATGACCAGCCCAACCGCCAGCAAGAGTACCTGAAATATCTTCTTCTGAACTGAGTTCAGCGTGTAGGTGAGGATGCGCTGAAATGTGACTCTGCCCTCATTCACAGCGGCCACAATACCGCCCAGTCCGGATCTGGTCAACACCACGCCAGCAGCCGATTTTGCCACATCGGTTGCTGTCGAGACGGCTATGCCAATCTGCGCCTGGCGGAGCGCAGGAGCGTCATTGGCTCCGTCGCCGCACATCCCGACCGCATTTCCGCTCTTTTGGAAGGCTTTGACAAGATCATACTTGCCCTCTGGAAGAATGCCTGCAAAGACCGCGAAATCCTCAGGCTTGATAGCATCAGGAAGTTTCCCAGGCGGGCAGACAACGCCGGTTAATCCTACTGCCTGGGCGACGATTCCAGCCGTGACTGGAGCATCTCCCGTCACCATGACCGTACGCACACCGAGGGTCTTCAATTCCGAGATAAGTGAGATTGAATCTGCCCGCGGCGGGTCGCTAAGAGCGATCAGGCCGATAACTTGCAGGGAATTCGGTGCTCCCTCCGCCACTGCCAGAACCCTGAAGCCTTGTTTTTCCAGTTCGTCGGCGATTGCAGCAGCGGCGGGCGACGGAGCCGTCAGAGCCACAACAGCGGCGAACGCGCCCTTGATGATCCGCACTGCACTACCCTTCTCATCTTTCGCTGTCGCCTCTGAGGTTTTCTTGATTGGGTCGAACGGAACAAACGCGGCCAGCTTTGGCAGATCCGATGCCGGCTTGTGCGAGGCTGCAGTGCGAATCGCTCCATCAACAGGGTCGTCACCGCCTTCTGAACTTGCCAGAGCCGCCAATCCGAGAACATGGGCTTCGTCGAACCCTGGCATCGGGCGAATACTGGTTACAGAAAGTTCATTGCGGGTCAGGGTTCCTGTTTTGTCTGAGCACAAAACATCGATCGATGCAGCTTCATCCACGGCAGTGAGCCGTGTCGGCAGCACACCTACCTTTGCCAGAGCACGAGCGCCTACCGCCGCGGCAAGGGTGAATGTTGCGGGCAATGCCACGGGGATGGCCGCCAGAATCGACGTAAGCACCAGGGGAACGATCTCGCTCCATGGCATCGCATGAGCATATGCATACGTCCCCATCGCAACGATTACGAGGCTATTGAAGATCGCCAGGTTGCGAACGATCTTTAGCACAGCCTTCTGCTGCGTACTCACAACGTGCGCCGTGCGGACGAGTTCCGCCGTGCGGCCGAATTTTGTGCGAACTCCGGTGGCGGTTACAACGGCTGTCGCTTCACCACGCCGGACGAGAGCTCCTGCATAGGTATCAGCGCCTGGAGCGGCTTCAATCGGCAACGATTCGCCGGTGAGCATCGACTGATCGAGTTCGACAGATCCACCGGTCAGATGCACATCGGCAGCGACCACGCTGCCAAGCGACAGCTTCACCAAGTCACCACATACTAATTCCGCCGCCGGCACAGTCTTCCATGCGCTATCGCGTTGGACAGATGCATTGAGGGCGAGACGCGACTTCAATGCCGCCAGCGTAGCTTGAGCGCGACTTTCCTGGAAGTCGGCAAGCGCCGCATTGAAAATCAGCAGGGCTGCGATGACGGCAGCCTCGTATTCCTTATGCACCGCGATCTCAAGCACAATCGATGCTTCAAGCAACCAGGGAACAGGCGCCCAGAACTTGGCTACCGCATTTCGCAGCGGATGTGCCGACGTATCCGGCATTGCATTGGGGCCATCTTTTTCCAGACGGATGCGCGCTTCATCGCTCGTAAGGCCCGTCGAGGCGATCTGATGCACTGGCTTTACGGCCTGGCTCGGTGATGCGGGGACGGCGGCGCTATGCGCACTTATCATGAGCAACCTATGCCGCTGCCTTCCTTACCACCATTCCATGGAGCGCCTGGATGGATTTTTCACGTTGCTCTCGGTCTCGGGTTTGGCAGAGCGAAGAAGCAAGAGCGGACATTGCACCAGCTTGACGACCTTCTCGGCAATCGAACCAAATACCAGCGGGTGCCAGCCGGAAATGCCGTGGGTGGAGATTATGACCAAATCGATATGTTCGCGCTCCGCCACCTCGATAATGCTCCCGGCAATATCATTTCCTACTTCGACGCTGAAACCTGACTTGACTTTTCTGGCCTCAAGGGCAGTATGGCACTTGGTCAGATGCTGCTCTGCAAATGTTCTCGCCTCCCGGATGAATTCGGTTTCAGGAATCAAATCAGGGAGAGTCGTGGTGGGGAAATACGGAATGACATTTACAAGATAGAGCTCGGCATGAAAGTGCTGAGCAAGATCCGCAGCCATCTCCAAAGCTTCCTGGGAGGATGGGCTAAAGTCAATGGGCAGCAAAATCTTCGTCGGAATGGAAGGAAATGCACGTACTTCAGGCATGATGATCTCCTCGTGGAACCACTGACGTGGCTGGAGAATGATTCTCGACGATCATGCGAGCAAAAGCTGTGCTCTTTTGGACATGTTTTGCGCAGTCACAAACGCTTACAGGGTAGATTATGTTTGCGCAATATGAATTGGGCGAGGCACAAATGCCTCCACGCGGCTGCGAGCAAATGTGACCATCCAAAGAGATTCATACTCTGTCAATATCAGTTGAGGCGCAGCTTAACACCGCATTTGTTGTTTTGATAGCGCTAGATGAATCAGGGAGTGCAGATGCCGACCGAAGACGAAACCTTGACGACCTCCATGAGGACGCAATATTCGCACTCTTTGCTCGCTTTCTACGGCGATGTGGCAGGAGAACTCGGATTCCGATCAATCAATGAGTCTGTCGATAAAAAGGTTCGCCGAGTATTATTTTATCTGCTCGTCGCCGCGGTCTTGGCACTTTTGTCAGCGACGTCTGGATCGCAATCATTACCCTTTGCGGGAGACTCCCCCGACGCTACAACAAGTACGACCTCAAGCCAGATTGATCTGACATATGTGCGCCCGACGCAGAGAACAATGGTCCGCAACTACGTTTTCGACGCATTCGGCCCATACCCAGTTGCTGGCGCAGCGATCATTGCTGGCATCCACCAGGCGAGTAATGCGCCTCCGGAGTGGAAACAGGGCGTTGAGGGTTACTCCAAGCGATTCGGGTCTGACTACGGCATAGCGCTGGTGGCCACCACTACGCGTTACGGGCTTTCAGAGGCCTTGAAGGAAGACGCGATGTACTATCGCTGTGAGTGCAGGGGCGTGTTCCCGCGGCTGAGCCATGCCCTGATTTCAACGTTGACAGCGCGACGCGGCGATGACGGCCATCGAGTTTTCTCTTTCCCTGCACTCGTAGCGCCGTATGCAGGTTCGATGACTGCGGTCTATGGCTGGTACCCTGATCGCTACGGCGCCAAGGACGCCTTCCGGACGGGCAACTACAGCCTGTTGGTCTATGCGGGCGGCAACGTTGCCCTGGAGTTCCTCTATAGTGGACCGCACTCCCTGCTTTCGCGCATGCATCTAAACAATGCGCACGGCTCGCCAGAACCAGGTCCAAACCATTGAGCAACAGCGGATCCATTGCCGTCCCAGCCATCAGCCCGCCTCTTCCGGAACGGCGAACTGTGCTCATGAACACCGCTGCGAGTTCTGCCGCCGGGCTGGTTGAAGGCTTCTTTGAGTGGTTCGGCAACCTGGGCATCTTCTTCTGGCAGGTCCTGCGCGCAGCTGTAACACCGCCGTATGAGTGGCGCGAATTAATCCATCAGCTCGACGAGGTTGGGTCGAAGTCATTCCCGGTGGTCGTCATGGCCGGCTCTGCCATCGGTGTGATCATCTCGCTGGAAGCACGTTACAGCCTAAGTCGATTCGGCGCCAAATCGATGTTTCCCGCCACTCTCGTTTACTCCGTGATCCAGGTCATGGGTCCGATCATTACCGGCCTGGTGGTAAGTGGGCGCGTGGGAGCCGGCATTAGCGCGGAACTTGCATCGATGAAAGTTACCGAGCAGATCGACGCCATCGAGGCATCGGCAATCAACCCCTACCGTCTTCTGGCAGCGACACGAATTCTGGCTTGCATACTGATGCTTCCGTTGCTGACTCTTGTCTCCGATGCATGCGGCCTGTTGATGGGATGGTTTGCGCAAACACTGGTCGAGCCGCTCTCCTTTCATCAGTTCATCCAGGACGGCTTCAAAGGCGCCACTTTCAGTTCATTTCTGCCGCAAACATTCAAGACTGCAGTGTATGGCCTGATTATCGGACTTATAGCATGCTTCCAGGGAATGCGAACACGCGGTGGTGCTGAAGGCGTTGGCCGCGCAGCCACAAACTCGGTGGTTCTCGCATCGCTCTTTGTAATTCTGGCTGATGTTGTCCTGGTGAAATTCATTTTGGTTGTCTTCCCTTAACCCTCGACCGTTGTCGCACCTTTTTGTGAGATAAGAATGGCCACAGCCTATGACATCGCGATAAAGCAAGAGCGATCTGAGAAAGACGGTGGTACGCCGGTTATCGCGGTCGAGAACTTGCGAAAGACCTTTGGGAGTCACATGGTTCTCAATGGGATTAGCCTGAGCGTGAACCGTGGAGAAACTGTAGCCGTGCTCGGACGTAGTGGCACGGGGAAAAGCGTATTGTTGCGGATTATTATTGGCCTGGAAACTCCTGACTCGGGATCGGTTTGCATATACAGCCAGAATATCGTCGGTCTGGCTCTTGACCGGATGGGCGAGATCAGGAAGAGGATGGGCTTCCTGTTTCAGCATGCGGCTCTTTACGATTCGCTCACAATAGCTGAAAACGTCGCATTTCCTCTCGTACACCATCGGAAAGAAATGTCCAGGTCCGAGCGCGGCGAACGTGTGAAGCAGTTGCTCGCTGAAGTGGGTATGGAAGGCGATTTTGGAAAAATGCCTTCCAATATCTCAGGCGGGATGCAAAAGCGCGTTGGTCTGGCGCGCGCGCTCGCGCTGGAGCCGGAGATTCTTCTTCTTGATGAGCCCACGGCAGGACTTGACCCCATCAGCTCGGGCGAGATCGACGACTTGATTCTCAAGCTGCAACGGGAGCGTCAGATGGCATCCATTGTGGTAACTCACGATCTACACAGCGCCAGGACAATTGCCAACCGTTTGGCCCTCCTGGATAAGGGAAATGTTGTAATCGAAGGCACGTTTGAAGATCTTCAGCAAAGCGACATCGGATTTGTTGAAGATTTTCTGAAACTGTCGTAGGAGGAACTATGTCGAGAGTGGCGCGGCTGGGAGCATTCATCGTTGTGGCGCTGGCAGTTCTCGCTGCCGGTGTCTTCATTATCGGAAGTAAAAACTATCTGTTTAGCTCCACATACCGACTGAAGGCGCAATTCGACAATGTGGCGGGTCTGGCTAACGGAGCCGACGTGCAGGTGGGCGGGGTTCACAGTGGAACTGTGCATAGCATCGAGTTACCTCATAAGCCGGGTGAAAAGGTCACGGTTGTTATGGATCTAGATAAATCAACGCACGAGATCATCAAGCGGGACTCCATGGCTTCTATTGAAACTGAAGGAGTGCTGGGTAATCAGTTCCTGGCTATCTCATTTGGATCTGCCGGACAAGCCGATGTAAAAGATGGCGATGTCATCGAGAGTGAATCTCCGCTTTTGATGGCGGATATGCTCAAGAAGGCGAACGGAATGCTGGATAGCAGCCAGCAAGCCACACTACATCTGAATTCTGTTAGCGCCAAGATCGACTCGGGCCAGGGAACCGTGGGAGCACTGGTAAACGACAAGCAACTCTATAACAACCTGGAACAAACAACAGCTACCTTAAACACCACGATGCTCCAGGCGCAGGTCGGCGTGACGGACTTCCAGGAAAATATGGAAGCGTTGAAACATAACTTCCTATTGAGCGGGTATTTCAGAAAGCGGGGATACGAAGACTCCGCCAGCCTGACAGCGAATAAGATTAGCGGGATTCCGTCGGGTACACCCCTTAAAACATATACCTATACAGCGAAGCAACTCTTTGATGATCGCGATTCGGCCAAGCTAAAGAATCAGAAATCTCTTAATGCTGGCGGCGAGTTCCTGGCGGATAATCAATTCGGATTGGCGGTTGTAGTGGTTTCAACAGGCATGGAAGGCGATGCACAAAAGAGCCAGGTACTCACCGACGCCAGGGCCATGGTTGTGCGCGAGTACCTTGTCGATAACTTTGGATTTGACGACAGCCACCTTAAGACTTTGGGCTTGGGCAAGCAGGCAGGAGCAAACCAGGAAGCAGACTGGGGCTCGATCCAGATTCTCGTCTTTCCTCCTGGAACCGAAATACCCGTGAACAGGCAGGCGCCGGTTGTTGGTTCACCGGTAGCAGATTCAGACAGCCCGGCTCAGGTCACTTCAGCGGCTTCTCAAAAACAATAGCTAATGAAGCGATGCGCGAAATCGTTCAATGTTCATTTTATGAGAGGCTTTCCCACTTTAGCATTGTTCGGATATGACGTCCAACGCACGCGATTGTTTGAGGTGGATGTGTGAGCTGATTCAAGCTTCGCCGCCTGGGGATAGTGATGGAGCCACAATCAAGTAATCCGCTGCTTGCAACCGTATAAATATACCCCCGCCGCGTACCTACTTTTTCAATGATTATCCTGTGCATTATAGCTCAGATATATTTATATGACTTTGGAACAATAAACATGAAGAAGAATGGTCGTATTTCTCATTTTACTGGGCCTCAAATGAGACGATCAAGTGGATTTCTGTAGTTTTTAATCTTTTGGGAGCGCAAGGACACAATACTTGTCATTTTCTTAGGGTTGGCAAGATTACCTCTCTTGCCTAGGAAATAACCGAAATGAGCCAAGCAAGATGAAAACATTTTAACACGATTCTGTCAAACGCTCGAAGATCCTATGAGTGTGGATCATGTCCACATAACGATTGGAGAACATAAGATGCCGCTTTACCAATTTGTGATTACGCTTGCCATAGTGGGTCTGTTGTTATGGCTCGTGAACAGATACATTCCGATGCAGCGTCAGATCAAGGGACTACTGAATGGCGTGGTAGTGATTGCAGTAATCTTGTGGGTCGCGAGTTTATACAAGGACTTGTTGCTTGGTTACATCTCCCAGTTCGGTGCTGGACCGCGACTTATTACTGCAGTAATCACACTTGTTGTAGTCGGTGTGTTGTTATGGCTTGTAAATAATTACATCCCCATGCAAGGTCAGATTAAGGGGATACTTAACGGCGTGGTAGTGATTGTCGTAGTCCTATGGCTCATGGGGCTATTCGGGCTCTTCGGCTATATCTCACAGTTTCGCGTCGGGCATTGAAATATTGCCCTGCTAGCATCTGGCCGATTGTGTCCGCCAGCAAACGTACGTTCACCGCAGTATGGCAAAACATCGCCCACAGAGGAATCATGAAGCGCATGCTTATGTTTGTAGTAGGAAGTGCCCTCAGCCTAAGCGCGTTTGCGCAGGTAACCACGCAAACGACAACGGTTGTTAATACCACAGGCCCTGTGTCCACTATCTCCACATACCGTGTGGTCGTGGTCAGTCGCTCGGTTCAGGCGGTCAACTATCAGCATCGCAGCGGGGCCTCAAATGTCGATTTCGCCGGCACGGCTTTGTTGCCTTCAGCAAACGGAAGTGCCAAGGTAAGAAGCAAGCGTGGCACCTTGGAAGTAGAAGCGGAATTTGGCAATTTGCAAAGCCCGGCAACCTTTGGTGGCGAGTATCTCACTTATGTCCTGTGGGCAATCTCGCCTGAGGGCCGGCCGGTTAATCTTGGAGAGGTACTGGTAGGCAGCAATGACCGTAGCAAGCTGACTGCAACCACCGATCTCCAGGCATTTGCTTTGATTGTCACCGCAGAGCCGTACTACGCCGTCCGACAGCCCAGCAACGTCGTAGTCCTCGAGAACGTTATTCGCGCCGACACTAAAGGGACTACTGAAGCAGTGAATGCCAAGTACGAGCTATTGGAGCGTGGGGGCTACATTCCCACTGGCTATAAGTTTGATCCTGTTGTTCTAAACGCAAGTCTTCCATTGGAATTCTACGAAGCTCGAAATGCGCTGCGGATTGCGCAATCTGAGGGAGCTGAGCAGTATGCGGACGCGAGTTACCAGCACGCTGTTCAGTTGATGGACAAGGCTAATGCGTACGCCACAGAAAAGCATGTCGAGACCAAGCCGTTGATTGCCGCCTCACGAGAGGCTGTTCAAACCGCCGAAGATGCGCGTGAGATCGCGGTCAAAAGGATTGACGAGGTACGCCTCGCAAATGAGCGTCAGGCTGCAATAGACGCGCAGGCTACCCTGCAAGCTCAAACCGACGCAGCTAACCGGCTGAAGGATCAAGCGAAGGCCGATACGGTAATTGCGCAAGCCAACGCTGAGAAGGCTCAGTCTGACTTGACCGCCAATCAAGCCGCATCGGCGGTCGCTATCTCCTCCGCCCAAGCCGATGCTGAGCAGTCTCGCTTAGCGGCCCAAAAGGCTCAACTGAATGAGCAGCAGGCCAATAGTGACAAGGCTGCAATACGTGCGCAATTGTCCGAACAGTTAAACAAGATTCTAGCGACCCGGGAAAGCGCGCGCGGGCTGGTTGTCAGCATGTCCGATGTATTGTTTGATACTGGACATTACTCTTTGAAGCCTGGCGCGCGGGAGAAACTGGCGAAGGTTGCTGGGATTCTTATCGCCTATCCCGGGCTTAACATTGAAGTTGGCGGCTACACCGATAACGTAGGCGGCGACGATATGAATAAGAAACTGTCGGAGAATCGCGCAGACGCTGTGCGCAATTACCTCGTGGAACAGGGCGTAGTGACAGGTTCCGTGAGTTCCAAGGGCTACGGTAATACGTTACCGGTAGCTTCCAATAACAACGCAACGGGCAGGCAGGAAAACAGGAGAGTCGAGCTGGTTGTATCCGGTGAAGCGATTGGCACCACAACAAATACGACGCCTGGAAATGTGCTCTAACAGGACCGTTCAACCGCCGCGGTCTCGAAGGAGGCCGCGGCATATGTTCAGTAATCGGAGGTGAATACAGGATCGCGAGGAGTGTAAATGCTTGGAACGATATTGATCGTAATACTGGTCTTAGCACTCCTGGGCGCCTTGCCACGATGGCCCCATAGCAGATCTTGGGGATATTGCCCGAGCGGAGGAGTTGGACTGATTCTCTTGATTATCGTTGTTCTTTTGGTACTTGGCCAGATCTGAAGGTGGAAGGAGGGTATGATGTCGCTTTCTGAGATGATGCATTCCGAGAAGCTTGGCGGAAATTTAAATCCCGAAGCAAGTTTGCATATCACTACGAAAGCGTGCAAATTGCCTTTGCCAACCCGCATTGCATTTGTGGGTAACTACCTGCCGCGTGAGTGTGGTATTGCTACTTTTACAACTGACCTGTGCACAGCGCTCGCGACCGAATACGGAGAGGGCCGATTGTTTGCCATCCCGGTCAACGATCCCGAATCAAGCTATCAATATCCTGAACAGGTTCGCCTGGAACTAGAGCAGGAAGACCTTTCCTCCTATGAGCGTGCCGCTGATTTTCTCAACTTCAATGGCAACGATCTTGTTTGCCTGCAACATGAATATGGCATTTACGGCGGCAGCGCTGGCAGCCATATACTGACCCTGCTGCGCAAATTAAAGATGCCGTTGGTGACCACGCTACACACGGTACTGCGCGACCCGGATCTGAATCAGCGGATAGCGCTTGAAGAGATTGCACAATTATCCGATCGCTTGGTGGTGATGAGCAAACTGGCGGCCAAGCTGCTGCATGAAGTTTATGCAGTTCCATACGATAAAATTGACGTGATTCCACATGGCGTGCCGGATCTCCCTTTTATGGACCCCAACTATTACAAAGATAAGTTTGGCACGGAAGGCAAATCGGTTCTGCTTACTTTCGGATTGCTGTCTCCTAACAAGGGCATAGAGAACGTCATTCAGGCATTACCTGCTATCTTGGCTAGACAACCAAACGTAGTCTATATTGTCACCGGAGTAACCCATCCGCATATTCGCAGGCGCGAAGGCGAGCGTTACCGGGAAGAGCTGCAAGCGCTGGCAGAGAAGCTTGGCGTTTCCGATAACTTGATTCTCAATAATCGCTTTGTAAGCACAGAGGAGCTTATAGAACATGTGGGCGCTGCCGATATCTATGTCACGCCCTATCGGGATGAGGCACAGGTCGTCTCCGGTACGCTCGCGATTGCGCTCGGCGCCGGCAAGGCGATCGTTTCCACGCCGTACTGGCATGCAAAGGAGTTACTTGCGGAGAAGAGAGGCGTAATTGTTCCGTTCCAGAGTCCTGATGCGATTGCAGAAGCGGTCTTGGGATTGTTGGAGAACAATGCAGAGCGTCATGCTATGCGAAAGCGCGCCTATCTTTACTCTCGTGGAACGACATGGGCAAAGACAGCGAAGGCCTACATGGCGTGCTTTCAACGGGCACGATTCGAACGTTCTTTACATCCAAGAGCCGCCCAACAGGACGATTCTGCGATGAATACATCAGACCTTCTTCCCGCTCTGAACACAAGTCATCTGTTGGCTATGACTGACGATACCGGGATCCTGCAACACGCAATTTTTTCGGTGCCGAATACGCGGGAAGGTTATACAACCGACGACAATGCGCGGGCTTTGATTGCGTCTGTACTTTTGGACGAAAACCATGAGTATTCAAGCAGTCAGAAGTATCCGAACCTTTCTAGCCGCTACCTATCCTTTTTATGGCTTGCATTTCATGCCGATTCCGGAAGGTTTCGAAACTTTCTCGGGTATGACCGCAGGTGGCTTGAAGATGTTGGGTCAGCTGACAGCCACGGGCGCGCATTGTGGTCGCTGGGGAAGGTGCTTGGACTTTCACAGAATGCGGGACTGAGAGGTGCGGCGGGGCGGCTTTTTGAAGCGGCTGTCCCTGCGTCCCTTACGTTTACCAGTCCACGAGCCTGGGCTTTTTGCATTCTGGGTATGCAAGCCTACCTGGACTGGTTTCCGGGAGACCGGGCCATTCAGAGCGCGCGCAATATTCTTGCTAATCGTCTCCTTGACATCTATGAGAGAAGTCATTCAGACACGTGGAAATGGTTTGAGAAGAGCCTTTCCTACTCAAATGCGAGGCTTTCACAGGCACTCATTCTTGCAGGATGGCGAAGTGACAACCAGCGTATGATTGAAGCCGGAATGGACTCTCTAAAATGGCTGGTTGCCGAACAACACCGCGACGATAATGAGATATTTGTGCCGATCGGATCCCAAGGATTCTTCATTGAAGGGAATGAAAAGGCGCGATTCGATCAGCAACCAGTGGAGGCAAGCGCAACCGTTTCTGCATGTCTTGAGGTGTACAGGCTAACGGAGGAAAGTCAATGGCTTGAGGAAGCGCGCAGAGTCTTTGGTTGGTTTCTCGGAAAAAACGATTTGCAGGTTCCATTGTATGATGCATTGACGGGCGGGTGCCGAGATGGCCTTCATCCGGACCGCGTAAACGAGAATCAGGGAGCTGAATCCACACTTTCGTTTCTCATGGCACTGCTTGAAATGCAGACAGGCAAAGTATCGTGCGCAGACCAACTGCACCAGGAAGCGAGTGCCACCTATTGAATCCATCCAGCGCTGAGAAAGAATCTCCAAAAGCCGCGGCCAAGGAAGAAGTAAAGACCGGAGGATATGCCGGTAATCTTCTGTTTACACGCTACTCAGGCAACCCGATCCTGATTCGCGAAAATTGGCCCTATCCGATTAACAGCGTCTTCAACCCTGGAGCCGTTCTGCTGGCAGATGGAGATACCCTGCTGCTTAGTCGCGTTGAAGATCGCAGTGGCCTGTCGCATCTTTGCGCCGCGCGTTCCGCTAACGGGGTCGATGATTGGCGGATTGATCCGCAGCCTACGTTGAAGTCGAGTCCGAAGGAGTATCCGGAAGAGATATGGGGTATTGAAGATCCACGCATTACCTACGTCCCGGAACTCGAGCAATACGCGGTGACTTACACATCCTTTTCGCGAGGAGGTCCCGGCGTCTCGCTTGCATTGACCAAGGATTTCAAGAGCTTTGAGCGGTATGGCGTAATCATGTCTCCCGAGGATAAAGACGCGGCGTTGCTGCCTCGCAGGATAAATGGCCGATGGGCGTTGATTCATCGGCCTATGACTGCGCTAGGCGCTCATATGTGGATATCGTACTCGCCTGATCTGCGGCATTGGGGAAGCCACAAGATTATTCTCGAGGCGCGCCGTGGCGGATGGTGGGATGCGAACAAGATTGGACTATGTTCTCCGCCGATAGAAACGGCCAAGGGATGGCTGATGATCTATCACGGAGTGCGGCAAACGGCATCGGGGAGCATTTATCGTCTTGGTCTGGCGCTTTTCGATCTGGAACATCCAGACGTATGCCTGCAACGGGGTGACTCCTGGATGTTCGGGCCAGAGGCAACTTACGAGCTCAGCGGAGATGTGGAAGGCGTTGTATTTCCTTGCGGACAAACCATCGGCGCGGATGGAGACACAATTCATCTCTATTACGGAGCGGCAGATACCAGCGTGGCTTTGGCCACCGGCAGCATCCGTAGTCTACTCTCCTGGCTAGGCTCGAATTCGAGCATGGGCGATGTGAATAAGGTATAAATTGCACAGTCATCTGACTGAGAGGCACGGACAGAATGAGGAATATGAGCCGAAACTGGCCCGATTGGCTGCCGCATCCTCTTTGGATACGGAGAAAGTGCCCGCGTTGCAATTCAGTAAACTTCAAACAAGCTGAGTCGCGCCCGTTCGATGGCCTATTGGCATTGTTTGCATTGCGCCCGGTTCGCTGCTTATTCTGCTGGCGACGCTATTACTGGCTCACTTTGCGCAACGCGATTGCTGAATAGGTTATTTCCCGGGTTGAGGCAGTATCAGAGCCTTGGCATTCAAACGCAAATCTAGAAACTTGTTGAATAACTCAGATGTGTGCCGATATCCGAGATAGACAAGGATTCTCAAACCCTTAATGTCTTTCTTCGAATCGCTCCTGAGGCATTCTGGTACGATCTATTTTTGAACGGTTCCCGCCTCACAGCGTTTTTCATCAAGTTCCTAGAGACAGGCCTGTATGAGTATATTTGTTCGACAACCAGTGCACTCGCCAGCGCCTCTCTTGCATCAGCCGTTGGCGCCACGTTGGCTCACGCACCTAGGAGCGCTAGGGCTTTTTTCCGTTGCGGTGGTAGATTCCTCGGTCATTCCTTTGCCTTTGCCCGGTAGCACGGACCTGCTGTTGATGTGGCTGGTAGCGCACGGCGGCGATCCCTGGCTGCTGGCCCCTTGTGCAATATCCGGCAGCATACTAGGCGGATATACGACGTGGCACATTGGACGCAGAGGCGGCGAAGAAGCGCTACGTCATTACGTGCCGGCGCGCCTTCTTGGACCTGTCGTCGGATGGGTAGAGCGTCACCGAATTCTCGCTGTCTTTCTACCTGCCTTGCTTCCCCCGCCGATTCCGCTCTTACCATTTGCGCTCGCCTCCGGTGCGCTGGGCGTATCGCGCAGCCGATTTCTTGCTGTCTTCGGCGCGGCTCGCACCCTGCGATACACTTTTATCACGTGGCTCGGTGTGACTTATGGACGCAGTATCGTCCGTCTTTGGTCTGGAACGCTCCAGACATGGTCGACTCCGCTGCTTTGCGTCTTCGTTAGCCTGATGCTAGCCGGCCTCTGTTTTGGGATATGGAAGATTCGTGGCCTGCGCAAGATCGATGTGGCAGAGAAACTCGCATTGCAGGACGAAGCAACACAAGTGGGCTAAACTTCTTAGGCTGCTCTGTACTACTCTTCATGGCTTGTCTATTTGAAGAGGTTGCGGGTTGTGTATAAAACTAGTATATGGTTAATTCTGCCCAGAAACGCACCATCGTTGCGGTGGTCCGTAAGCTGGCTATCTTACTGCATCACCTCTGGATTAGCTGCGAGGCATACGAACCGCTTCGCAATACGCGGAAGCGAAGACTGGAAGCGGCATAGTTCAGGCGAGGGCTTGATGGATCATAACCGAACACCGAGTTCCGGCGACTACGGCCCTAGGCAGGACTACTTTGCATCAATGATACACGGAGAAGTTATCCAAATAGATAGCAGCGCCGACTGTATCGGGACTACCCAATATGCACTGAGCATGTATAGCTCATAAAGAGTGCGGATGGAAGGGTCACAACATTCTAAACTCGGCACGGCATGGTGAATACGGTCCGGGATAAGAGTATCCGCATGTTATCCTTCGTTCGGACAGCCTTGCTGTGGCTGGCTACGCCAGCCACAAGTCCCCATTTATCGGGCAAAGTAATACATCGGCGGATTCAACAACGAAGTGCAACGGGTTTGTTAGAGTGTAACTGTTCCCAGAAGACTTGATGTGGCGTTTTGTAGCCGAGGCATTTTCTTGGCCGGTGGTTTAGCCGGTGCT
>Ga0302320_10006580_pt1 | contig 25748 bp, 21 predicted proteins | sample Bog_T0_3_FD_202130 | JGI IMG/M metagenome (GOLD analysis project Ga0302320, IMG submission 202130) | Peat permafrost microbial communities from Stordalen Mire near Abisko, Sweden - Bog_T0_3 | ecosystem: Environmental > Terrestrial > Soil > Wetlands > Peat | place: Sweden: Abisko, Stordalen Mire... | reverse complement strand
ATTCTTCAGGATGCCAGCCTTTAAACTTTCGTGTGAAAATAGGCAATGGTGTCGGTCAGGCCGTCGGCGAGCTTTACCTTGGGTTCCCATTTCAACAGCTTTTTCGCCTTGGTGATGTCGGGCTTGCGCTGTTTCGGGTCGTCCTGCGGCAGCGGCTTGAAAACGATTTTGCTCCTGGATTTGGTCGCGCGGATGATTTCCTCGGCGAATTGGAGCATCGTCAGTTCCGCCGGATTGCCGATGTTCACCGGCAAATGGTAATCGCCCATCATCAGGCGATAAATGCCTTCGATCAAATCCGAAACGTAACAAAAGCTGCGCGTCTGGTTGCCCTTGCCGAAAACGGTGACGGGTTTGTTCTTGAGCGCCTGGCTGATGAAAGCGGGCACGACGCGGCCATCGTTGATTCTCATTCGCGGGCCGTAGGTGTTGAAGATGCGGACGATGCGCGTCTCGACCTCGTGCTCGCGGTGATAGGCCATCGTCATCGCCTCGGCGAAGCGCTTGGCCTCGTCGTAGCAGCCGCGCGGGCCGATGGTGTTGACGTTGCCCCAGTATTCCTCGGTTTGCGGATGGACGAGCGGATCGCCGTAAATTTCCGAGGTCGAGGCGATGAGGAAGCGCGCGCCCTTTTCCTTGGCGAGACCGAGCGCCTTGTGCGTGCCGAGCGAGCCGACCTTGAGCGTTTGAATCGGCAGTTCCAGATAATCAATCGGGCTGGCGGGCGACGCGAAATGCCAGACGAAATTCACCGGCTCGTTCAGAAAAAGGAACTCGGTGACGTCCTGCTGGATGAATTTGAAGTTTGAGTGGCCGCCCAGATGGGAAATGTTGTCCACGCTGCCGGTGATGAAATTGTCAATGGCGATGACCCGGTGGCCGCGCGCGAGCAGCAGATCGGTGAGGTGCGAGCCAAGAAAGCCGGCGGCGCCGGTGACGACAGACGTTGCCTTGTTTTTTTTCATCAAGAAGTAAATAAGTTAAAGCGTTTTATTTCGCGCCGGTGGCGATGAAGACGGCGGGGACGGTGCGGAGCAGAATTTTGATGTCCAGCCAGAGCGACCAGTTGTCAATGTATTCGAGATCCAGCCGCACCCAGTCTTTGAAATCCGAAATCTGATTGCGGCCCTTGACCTGCCAAAGGCAGGTGATGCCGGGTTTCACGCTCAAGCGGCGGCGGTGGGCCAGGTCGTTGAACCGCCGGACTTCGTCCACCGGCAGCGGGCGCGGGCCAACGAGGCTCATTTCCCCGCGCATGACATTCCAAAGCTGCGGCAATTCATCGAGGCTGTAGCGGCGCAGGATTTTCCCGAGCGGTGTGATGCGCGGGTCCTTGGTGATCTTGAAGACCGGGCCGCTCATTTCGTTCATGGCCTCCAGCTCGTGTTTGAACTGTTCGGCGTTGGTGACCATGGTGCGGAATTTGAAGAGCGTGAAGGGCGCGCCGTTCTGCCCGGAACGCTGCTGCCGGAAAAAAACCGGGCCGGGCATGAACAGCTTGATCAAAATCGCCACCGGCAGCATCACCAGCGGCGCGACCACCACCAGCAGGGCCAGCGCGCCGAAGAAATCCATGAGCTGCTTGACCAGCCCCGACCACGAGGCCCCGGGCGCGCTGCGGAAAATCAGCAGCGGGTGCCCGAGCAATTCGTCGAAGCTCGTGCGTGAAACCTGCGTGGTGAAAAAGTCGGCGATGAGCCAGACCTCCACGCCTTCGATTTCGCAAACCTTGATGACATTCTCGATCTCCTCGAAATAGGTGTGCTTGGCGCTCAAAATCACGCCGTAAATGGCGTGGTCGTGGAGCATTTGGACGAGCTGCGGGATCGGGTGGGACAGATTGAACTGGGCGACGACGGCGACGGTTTCATCTTTTTTTCCCTCAAGTTCATCGCACATGCGGGTGGTTTCGGTTTCCGTGCCCACGAGGATGAAGCGGCGTTTGAACTGGCCCTGGGCGAAACGGCTTTTGAACGCGACCCGGATCAGTTCCTCCTTCGCATAGACCAGCCCGAAGCTGATGAAGCCGAAAACCAGGATGGCGCCGCGCGGCATGATCAAATTCTTTTGAAAAAGGAATGTCACCAGAATCAAAACAATCGTCGTCAGCGCGCAGCCCTTGAACAGCGGCCACAAAATGGCGTGACGCGGGCAAAGAAAGGGTCGGTCGTAAAACCCCTGCGATTCGAGCAGAAAGGCCGCGGAAATCATAGCCACCGGAATAAGAAAAGCTTCTCTATTTAACGTGTCGGCGGGAATTTGATCAAGCCCCAGCCACGCGGCAATTTGGGGATTGGCGCGCACCGCAAACGCAAACCAAAAACTCGCCGCCACCAGAAAGGCGTCGGCCAACTGGCTGATTTGCATCCAAATCTGACGATCACGCCGCAACATGGTTTTTCAGGGCTGGCATTCTACAACATTAAAAAGCCGCGCGCGAGATTAAAATTTCAGCCCTTCAATGTCCGGCCGGCGGCAGTTGAAACGCCGGCACGGACGCCGCGACCAATTTTTCCATGCGCGCAAACGTCGCGTCCTCCTGACCCGGCTCGCAGACGGAAAAATACGAGACATAGGCCCAGCGCTGCAAAACGCCGGTGCGCAACAAATTCAGCGCCAGCCGTTTCATCATTTGAAAATGGCCGGGCGTTTGCTCCTGGTCCGCCACAAACCAAAACACATAGACGCCATTCACCTTGACTTTCCGGCCGTCGGGCTGCTGAAAGACGCCGCTGACCTTCCATTCGGAGACCGTCAATTGATACGGCGTCGCGCCGCCGATGGAAAGGTTCGCGATTTTTTTTTCTTCGGGGTTCAAGCCCTGCCCGCGCAGGCAGTAATCCGCGTTGTGAATGCTCGTGCGGTCCGCGCCCATCAAAACCAGCGTGGCGGTAATCGGAAAACCGCCGTCGGCGGATTCGTAATACCGTTCGGCGTAGCTCGTGTCGGCGGGCAGATAACCCAAAACCACCGCCGGTTCCGGCACGTTGGTGGAAGTGAAATCAAGGACGCGCTCCGGCAAATCAATTTTCATCGCCAGACGGTTCGTGCCGCCGGGAATCGGCGCCGCGAAAATTCCCGGATTCCCGAGGCGCGGATGATGCTTGAGCCGCACCAGCAGGCCGGCGGTTCCGGCGATCAATCCCAGCGCGACCAAAAATAAAATCCACTTTTGTTTTGTCATGCGCGCAACCTTTCTTGGATTGTTGGACAAGTGGATGGAGGAATGAATGGCGGAGCCATCCAACAATCCAACAATCCATTCATCCAATTACCCGTTCGCCCGCTCATATTTTTTTCCACCTCGTTCCAGCCACCGGCCTACCAGCAACAAGCCGACCATCGCCGGCAGGTAGGGAACCAGGCTGATGATTCCCAGCGGGCCGCCTTCGTGGACGTAATTGCCCCACGATTGCCCGCCGATTTCCGCCGCGACAATGATCAACAGCATCCGCGCGAGATTGCCCAGCACGGAGAACGGCAGCGCGAGCGCCATCAGCAGCAGCCGTATCCACGGCGAACGAAAAACAAAAAAACCGTAAATCGTGGCGAGCAGAAAGATGGCGATGAGGCTGCGCATGCCGCTGCACGGCGCCGCAACGTCAAATCCGTAACTGCCGGAGGGATCGAACAACTGCGTGCCCACGCGGATCACGTCAATGCCCAGAACCCAGTGCGCCACCAGTTCCGAAAGCCGCGTGACCAGTTGCCGCAGCGGAAACGTGATGATTTCGGCGCGTTGTCCCAGCGGCACGGAGAACATGAACAAAAAAAACGGGAACAGGCTGTGCCGCAGCCAGGCGGTTCCCCACGCCAGCCCCATCAACCCGTAAACGCCGGCGAACAGCGCGGCGATGGATAGATAAGGTTGTTGCATGGCGTAACCCGCGACGTGCAGCAGCAGCGCCGCCAGCAAAATCAGCAAGCCGGGCCACCAGAGTTTCAGCGGCTGCGCCAGCAGCTCACGCCGTTTCCACCAAAAAAGCCCGACGACCAGAAACGGGATGAAGTTGCCGTGGCCGTCGTCGGCGTTGGGATTGTCATACTGCCCAATCATCCACGAAAACAGCGACGGCGTGTGGACGTAACCGAGAATGGCGTTGCCCAGAAACTGGAACAGCGCCAGCCACGCCGCCAGCAGCACGAAAAAAAAGGCCTTGTTTGGCAGGCGCTGCCAGCAGTCCGTCGTGTCCTGCCAGATGGTTTTCGGCGATTCGGTGTCCGGGTTTTCGTTCATTTGCGCGTAGTGGCAGTATTGAGATAACCGAATGCCCGGTTTAACTCAATCAAAATCAGAGCGCGACGGGAATGGCGGCAAATGATTTTCAGGTTAATGCGGATAACTTGAAAGGCGCCCCGGCCAAAACCGGAGCGCCTTTTTGTCAAATGCACGTGCAATCCGTTACTGGGTGCTGATGTAATAGAACCGAAGCGCGGTCGGAGCCGGGTTGGTGAACGCACCGGATGTTGTTGGGAATTGTCGGCCAAAGATCACGCTGTAAGGGCCAGCGACAGTGCTCGCACCCCACAAAGTGCTGGCTTGGCCGGTGTTCGCGGTGAAGTTGAAGACCACCTGGCCGTTGCCCACGCTGATACCGACGCCTGGCACGCCCGCCGGCACCTTGAAAGGCTGGTTCCACGGGCTGCCATCGTATTGCAGGCCGGCGGAAGTCACGTTGGTGCTGACGTAAGGCGATGGCACAAAGGCGCTGTTGAGGGTCGGGAATCGCTCCAGCGAGCCGTTGGTGGAAAGGTCGCCGGCGGCATAGACCACGCGATCAACGATATATCCGTTTTGGTCGCGCAGAATGATTGTGCTTCCACTGGACGATAACAAGAGTCCGCCCGACGTGGCGGGTTCGTTGTAACCGGTATAGGCGGCCGGGAAACTGGGCATTCCGCTGGCGTCGCTGCCGTCCACCACGACGCAATTGGAAGATGAAAGCGTCGGGCCATTCAGGCTGAAATCCTCCACCTTGGTAGATCCGCTGTAAATTCCCCAACCCAACAGATATGTGTCGTTGGCCGCCTGGCTGGCGATTTCGATGTATTCGTCGTTGGTGGAAATACCCACCGTGTCCGAGGCGCGCTGCAGCGGGTTGAAGTTCGCCGCCCCAGTATTCGTAGTCGGATTGGCCAAGAACTCGCTGATGGCGATTTGCTGCTCGTTGGTCGTCGGCACATAAACGGTGAATAAATTCGAAAACGAATTGCCGCTCGTGGAATTGACGCCGACAGCCACGACGTAATTGCTGCCCGCGTCACCCGTGGTCGGCGTGAAATGGAAGACGGCCGTGCCAGTGGAGCCGCTGGTCACACCGGACCAACTGGCGCTGCCCGGCAGCCCGGCCATCGAGGGCAGGAGCGTTACATTGCCACCTTCCGGATCGCCGATGCTCACGCGGGCCGTCAGCGTTTCGCCGGTGAGCAGCTTGTTCTCGGTGTAGCTGTTCGTGAGCAGATCTCCGGCACGAACCACGTTCGACACCACGTTGCTTTGGCTGTTATACGAAATGATGTCCGCATAACGGGTGGGCAGGAATTCATAGGCTCCGTAATATTCTTGCAACACCCCGTAGATCGTCACAGGGCCGGCAGGCTTGGGTTGGCCCACAATGCCGACGTAACTATTGATATAAAATGTAAATGTCTGTCCTGCACCATTGGTAAATTGCAGGGCATACATTCCATCAGTTTTAATGTGATAAACATTATTGGTCATTTGTTCGCCACCGCTGGTGGAAACGAACTTTGATCCGGCAAGCAGCGTGACGTTGGAGGCCACAAAGTAGGTGCCTTCCAGCATTTTCATCGTGGCCACACTGCCAGTGATGTTGGGATCAAACGGCAGGGCTTGTGCCGCCGGCAACGGGTTGCCGGTGCTGAGGATCTGCACGCCGCCACCCGGGCCGGTGATGGGGCTGTTGTAATTGGGATTCATTTCCAAATTCCCTTGATATGAAGACAGAGTTCCTGTCACCCGCACCACCGCACCCGCCGGAGGACAGTTAGAGCCGCCTGCGTTGGCCCAATAAACCATAATGCCTGCAGCGCTGTCCTGCATGAAGAATTGCGGTGCCGCGCTGGTGGTCATGTTGGTCCAGGTGGTCACCGTGCCCTGAATCGTGTAATAGGCAGCGGTGTTCGTAGGATTGTAACTGCCATCCACCATCGCGCGCAACTGGGCAATGGTCAGCGACGGAGACGGATTGACTTTGAGGTAGGCCTGCGCGCTGTTGGTCGTATAATACGCGGTTGTGTTGGTAATGGTGACAAAGTATTTGCCCGACTGATTGGTGGTGAGATTGGACAGCGGGAGAGAGGCGCTGTTGGCACCGATAATGATGTTCGTCACAGCATTGTTCGTGTCGGGAATCCATTTCCATTGGTAGGCCACGTCAGGAACGCCGTGCGCCGTCACGCTAAAACCCACCGAATCGCCAATAATGTTCGTGGAGCCGGTTGGCGTGATATTGGAATCAATCGTCGGCGGAACAGGCTGGGCAATTACGGTCACTTGCGCCACGCGGCTCGTGACCGAGCCGGTCACATTCGTGACGATGACCTGATAATTGCCGGATTGAGCAATCGCCGCGGAGGAAAATTGCAATGTCTCGGTGGTGGAGCCTGAAATGGTTCCACCATGATAGCTGCCGTCAACCAACGACGTGTTCAAATCGGGCGAATACCATTGATAGTGGAGCGTCTGGCCACCGGTGGTGGTTACCACTGACAAGCTGAATGTGGTGTTTGTAATATTATTGAGAGAGTCGGATGGCTGCGAGATCATCACCGGAGCCGCGGATGGCGCGAAAGTCACGCCTTTGAAGGTTGTGAGGGCGGGAGCGGTGGCCAAAGTTGTCGCCTGATCGGTGGTGTCACTGGTAGCCGTCAAAGCGCTCGTGTCCGTGATTTTCCTCAACGTGTTGGCCGTCGACTCGCCCGTGGTGGTATAAATGACCGGATTTGGACCGCTAAAATCCACGGCCACACCATCGGCTGAAGCGGTCAAACCATTGGCCGTGCCAAAAGTGAATTTTTTAGTCCAGGAGCCGCCACTGTAAACCCACTTCTGAAGGCCGGCTGAACTGTCGGCAACGTAGGCGACCGCTCCCGCCGGATTGATGGCAAAATCGTATGGGCTTCCGCCGTTTGGAATTATCAAAGTTGGCGACGTGGTGCTGCTGGTCGGAATCCCACTGAAGGCATTGACGCCAACATTGGGAGACGAACCCGAAGATACATAGAGAGTGCCATTGAAAATTCTTATCACCCGGGCATTGGAGGGGGTGGTTGCAGATATTTGAACGGGTGTTCCCCCATTCGCCGAATACCATTCACCGCCTGAGGAGCCAGCCATCCAATAGTTGACGCCGTCGGACACCGTGCTGCGAATGTTGGCGGTGTTATACATGGTGCTGGTGCCGGTTACGACGCGGGAATAATTTCCGTTAACATCCACTTTTTCGACGACGCGATTGACTGTGGCGGCTGTTGTGCCAGCGACCGCCAAAGTTGCTGCAGGAGCGTCGTATCCCCCAAAAGTCAGGATGGTTCCGTCCGTGGAGCGCGAAATATAATTTTCGGTGCCGGAATTGCCCGCCCCGGTGAGCTGCTGACCGACTCCGGAGCTGGGAATGTTGATGGTCTGCACCAAGCTGCCACTTGGCGTATATTCCAGAACAGAAACAGCCGCGGCAGCAGAGGTTAATGTTGTTACACCATCGCCATATTGCGACACGACGACATTGCCGGTGGTGAAAGCCGCCGCGTGCGTGCCGATGGCAAACCGGCAGAGCAGGAGCAGGGTTCCGAGCGTGGTCAGTTTTATTTTCATGATTATTCTTATTTTTCTGTGATGTTACAATGGTTGGTAAAAAGGCAAGTGACATCTGCGTGACAATAGGCGGCTACTGATCGCGGTTGGGGTTCCAATAAATGTCCCCGTTTCTTTTCTCCTCGCGTGAATCCGGCGTTGGGTTCGGATTAAAAACATAGTCGTATTTGTAAAAAGCAGCGTGGCCGTCAATGAACCCGATGATGCCGCCGTTGTTGTGGCGCTTGGGGAAGTAGTTCCAACGCGCGGCGGGATAGGTGCCGCTGTTGCGGCCGCCTTCCAAATTCGGACTGTAAGTGGCGTCAAAAAGTAAAACTTGGGCGGATGGAAAGTGCAGGCTGGCCAGCTTCGGCATGGCTGGCCAGGCAAAGCTGTTGCCAACGACGCCATTTTTAATGTCACTCTTGAGTTTGAGATCCAAATCCATCACATAACAAAAAAGCCCGTATTGCCCGTTGGCCAGGAAACTGGTCGTGCCCGCCCAGTCGTCGGGACTGATCATTCCAGCGGGACAATACCAGACCTTGCCGCCGGTGATGGCGCTGCCTGGGTAGGGATACTTTTGTTTGATGGGCAACGCCAAATTGTAGTAATACGAAAGCGAATGGTCAGCCATGAGCTCCGGCAACGCATTGAACCAGGCATACGGATCTTGCGGACTGCCCGGTCCGGTGGTCGCACTGGTGTCCGGTGCGTATTGGCCACTGTCCGCTGTCCCGTCGCGCGGAATCGCGTCGTCGTGGTCCGTGGCATAAACTTGTTCGGCCAAGGACCATTGTTTCAAATTGGAGATGCAATTGATCGTCTGTGCTTTTCTCTTGGCAGCCGCCAGCGCGGGCAGCAACATCGCGGCCAGAATGGCGATGATGGCGATGACGACAAGGAGTTCGATGAGCGTGAAACCGCCCTGAAATTGGCGGCGGGCACGAAACAAATTTTTTCCTGACGATGGATGATTCATCACGTTTTTTTTGACACACCCGCTGCATTCCCAAATAGAGCCGGACTTCTGTTTCATTTTTCAAATCGGTCAACCTTGCGAGCAGGTGCATTTCTCGCATTTAATGGCGGCGCTTGCAAGAATCTTCCAGAAAAGTTGTTCACAAATTCACAGAATTCACAAAGCCGTCACCGGATCGGCACATGCGCGATACATGACTTGCGCCCAATGATCTGAAAGCGCATTCTTTCCCGTGCAAAATAACAAAATGGCCATGAAAAAAATCTGCACCCTTTTGCCGCTCGTCCTCATTCTCCGCCTCGCCGCCGCCGCGCCAGCCGGGCCGCCGCACGAAAACGAAGCGACGGCGGGCAACACCAATGCGACGCCCGCCGGGAAAACCGAGGCCGCCACCATCCCTGACGCCACGCACAAGCCGGTCTTCACGACCAACACCATCACCATCGCCAGCACCTTGCCAGGTGGTGGCACCACCGTCACCTACGTGGCCGAGACGGGTATGTTGCCGATTCTCGCGCCCACCGGCTCGGTGCGCGCGTCCGTCTTTTACGTCGCCTACACGCGCATTGAAAAATCGGAAATCGGAAATCGGAAATCGGAAATGGAAAAGCGGCCGGTCACATTTTGCTTCAACGGCGGCCCAGGCTCGTCGTCCGTGTGGCTGCACCTCGGCGCGTTCGGCCCGCGCCGCGTAAAGATGAACGACAACGGCACGCTGCCGCCACCGCCGTTCGGCCTGGCAGACAACGCGTATTCCATCCTGGACGGAAGCGATCTGGTGTTCATTGACCCGGTGGCCACCGGCTTCAGCCGCCCGGCGAAAGATCAGAAGCCAGACGAGTTTTTCGGCAACTCCGCCGACCTCGATTCCGTCGGCGAATTCATCCGGCTCTGGACGACGCGGCACGACCGCTGGCTCTCGCCCAAATATCTCTGCGGCGAAAGCTACGGTGTCTTCCGCGCGGCGGGCTTGGCGGAACATTTGAGTTCGCGCTACGGCATGTATTTGAACGGGCTGATTCTCGTCTCCGGCGTCCTGGACTTCGCAACCATTTACGACAATCCGGGCAACGACGTGCCGTATCCGCTGTATCTGCCGGCCTACACGGCGGCGGCGCATTTCCACAAAAAGTTGCCGCCGGATTTGCAGGCGGACTTGCCGAAGGCGCTGGCCGAGGCGCGGGAATTTGCGAAGGGCGAATACGCCGCCGCGCTGCAACGGGGTGATTCGCTCTCCGCCGATGAGCACAAAAAAGTCGCCGACGAACTCGCGCGGCTCACCGGCCTGAAACCTTCCGTCATCGAGGACAATCATCTGCGAATTGACGAAGGCGTGTTCCGCAGGCAACTGCTGCACGACGAGGGCCTGATTCTGGGCGCCTACGACGCGCGCATCACCGGGCGCGACGACGATCCGGCGTCGCCGAATCCGGATTTTGATCCGGCGAACGCGGCGGTGCTGGGGCCGTTTTCCGCCGCGATGAATTCCTACGTGCGCGGCGAGTTGAAGTTCGAGGACGATCTGCCCTACGAACTTCTTGCCGGCGTGCAGCCGTGGAATTACGGCTCGCGCAACACCTACGCCAGCGTGGGCGACCAACTGGCCGGAATCATGAACCAGAATCCTTACATGAAAATACTCGTGGTCGGCGGCCGCTGCGATCTGGTGTGCCCGATTGACACGGTGCATTACGCGCTCGACCACATGACGCTCGACCCGGCCTACCGCACCAACATCACCTACGCGGAATTCGACGCCGGCCACATGATGTATATCAACCTGCCGGACTTGAAGAAATTGCACCAGACGGTGGAGGATTTCTTGAAATGACTAATGACTAAATCCTAATGACCAAGGAATTCCCAATGACCAATTCCTAAAACTCCGTCCGCTCGTTCAACTGTTTGTCATTCGCGCTTCGTGATTCTTTAGTCATTATGGTTTAGTCATTCGCCGCAGGCGTCATGCATGGACTTTGATGAGCGTCTTGATGGCGCGATTGCCCGCAGCCATTGACTTGAACAATTCCGGCAGTTGCGTCAGCGGGCATTCGCCGTCCACAAAATCGCCCGCGCGGACGACGCCCGCCTCGATGAATTCCAGCGCCCGCCGGATGGAGCGCGGCGTGTGATGGAAACTCGCCAGCAGCGTGAGGTCGGAATAATGAATGAAGGTGGTGTCGAGCGAGACGGTCGTGCCCGCCGGACAGCCGCCGAAGAAATTCACCGTGCCGCCCTTGCGCACCAGATGCACGCTCGCCTCCCAAGTTTCAGGACGGCCCACCGCTTCAATCACCGCGTCGAAATGCGTCTTCGTCGCCGCGCGAACTGTCGCGGGCAGGTTCCAGCCCTCGCCGATGTCAATTGTCCGGTTTGCGCCGAGCCGTTGCGCCGCCTCCAGCCGCACCGCGCGACGCCCAGCCACCGTCACGTCGCAGCCGAGACTTTTAGCCAGCGCGACAAACATCAGGCCAATCGGCCCCGCGCCAATGACCAGCACGTGCTGGCCGGCGCGCAATTTCGTGTCGTCCACGCCCTGCACCACGCACGCCAGCGGCTCGGTGAGCGCGGCGTCGGCAAAATCCGTCTCCGGTTTCAGCCGCAGCAGGTTTTTTTGGACGAGCCGCGCGGGCACAACGATGGATTCAGAATAGGCTCCGTTCAGAAACAGCAAGTCGTCGCAAATGTTTTCCTGCCCGGCGCCGCAATGGAAACAATTGTCGCACGGCGCGGAATTGGCCGGAACCACGCGGTCGCCGATTTGCCACCCCAACTCCGCGCTGCCAGCTCCCAGCTCCGAGATGACTCCCGAAAGCTCGTGTCCGAAGACAGCAGGCGGCACAATCATCTTCGCGTGATAGCCGCGCTTGAAAACTTTCAGGTCGGTGCCGCAGGTCAACGCGGCCTTGATGCGCACGCGGACCTCGCCGGGCTTCAGCGGCGGTGGCGCGATGTCTTCAACCCGGATGTCTTCCTTCCCGTGGAGGATGGCGGCTTTCACGCGCACAGTTTATAAACGCGCGTTGCCGCCGCAAACTTTACTTTGCGCCGCGCGCCGGCGGTGCCTTCACAAAATTCGTCTCCCGCAGATAAACCGGCTCCAGCTTTTCGCCCGGCACAAAGTCGCTCCGGCGCGCGGCCAGTTCCGCCAGCGCCGCCGCGCGCGGGAAAAATGTTCTGCCGGACGGAAACCATTTTGTCACTTCCGGGCCGGCCAGGATTTCGCCCGCTTCCGCCCGCGATTGAATTGCCGCCCGCGATAAAATTATCAGCGGCGAAATTTCCCGCCAGCCGTCCGGGGCGACTTCATACGTTGCCAGGTAAAATTCGTTCCGCTGCGCGTCAATCACCACGTTCACGCGGCCAAGAATTTTTTCCACAATCGCCTGCGCCGCGATGGCTTCCGCGCTGCTCACGCCCAGCAGCTTCACGCCGCGCGCCAGTTGCCAGCCCTGCGCCAGCGAAATGGCCGCGCGGATGCCGGTGTAGGAACCGGGGCCAAGGCCGACGGCCAGCACATCAATCTGCTCGCGCTCGATTTTCGCCTCGGACAGCGTCTGTTCGATCATCCTGAACGCATTCGTTCCGCGCCCGCCGGTCTCGACGGCTTCAAATATCATGTCGGAGGGACGAGTGCCGCGAGTCCCTGACTTTCCAGACGAAGGCGGAGAATGGGACTCGTGTAACTCGTCCCTCCGGGAATTGGGCCGCAAAACGGCCACGCTCCGTTGCGATGAGGAAAATTCAAGCGCCAAAATCATCATAAATAATTTTCCGTTCCGTCTCGCTCAAGATTTCAATCTTCACATTTTTCAAATCCGCAATCCGCAATCCGCAATCCGCAATCCGTTCGGCCCATTCCACCACCGCCACGCCATCCGGCTGCAAAAATTCCTCCAGCCCGGCGGACAGAATTTGCCCGCGCGTTTCCAGCCGGTATAAATCCAGATGAAACAGCCGCAGCCGCCCGCCGGCGTATTCGTTGACGAGCGTGAACGTGGGCGAATGCACGCGCGCCGTGACGCCGAGACCGCGCGCGATGCCTTTCACCAGTTGCGTCTTGCCCGCGCCCAAATCACCGGTCAAACCAACGACCCAGCCGTGCTGCGCGGCGCGCCCCCAGCTTTCGCCGAGTGATTCAGTCTCCGCCGGGCCATGTGAAATGAACGTATTCATAGTGGCACAGGCATCTTGCCGGTGCGATTCGGCCAAAGAAACACACAGGCTGGAAGCCTGTGCCACTTTTTATGCGAAATGAATGTAGCCATGCGCATTTAGTTTGTGCGAGCCGGCTTTGTCGCAGATCAAAATTCCGCCGCCGGCCACGATTTTCCCGATGCAGCTCAATTTCAGTTTTGGAAATATCTTCTTCCAGGCGTCCAGCAGCTTCACCGCGTCCGCGCCGGCGACGGTGAACAGCAATTCAAAATCCTCGCCATCAGTGAGCGCGGCGGCGATGGCTGGTTTTGCGGTCGGACTTTTCCGCGCCCGCAATTTAGCGGCGCGTGAAATGGGAACCGCCGATTTCAACAATTCCGCGCCGCCGCCGCTGGCCTTCAAAATATGCGGCAAATCGCCGGCCAGCCCGTCGCTCAAGTCAATCATCGCGTGAATTGAAAAATGGTCCGCCAGCCAGCGCGCCTCTTCGAGCCTCGGCTCAAATTCCAGATGCTTTCCGGCAAGCGAGCCGCCCAGTTCGCCGGTCACAAAAATAGCGTCGCCGGCCTTTGCGCCGGAGCGCAAAACTTGTTTCCCACGCGCGACGGTTCCAAGCAGCGCGATGGAAATGAAAATGCGCCCGGGATTTGTCGTTGTTTCGCCGCCAACGATGGCGACTCCGAATTTTTCCGCGAGCACATTCAGGCCATCGTAGATTTTTCCCACGAATTCCGGGTCGAATTTTTCGGGCAGGCCGAGGGTGACGAGCGCGGCGACCGGCGTGCCGGCCATCGCTGCGATGTCGCTCAAGCACCTTGCCAGCGCCTTGCGCCCGATTTTTTCCGGCGGCGTTTCCGGTGTAAAATGAATGTCCTCCACCGCCGCGTCGGTCTTGAACAAAATCAACTTTTCCGGCAATCCCAAATCCAGCACGGCGCAATCATCGCCAACACCGGTCATGACGTTTGGATTCGCCGGCAGCGATTTTGTCAGTTTTGCGATGAGTTCAAGTTCGTTCATTTCAGCACCTGAATATGCGGGGATTTTTGCAGGAAGTCATTTATTTGGGGTAGAAAATGAAGCGCAACGAGATTGGTGGCGTTGAACAGCGAGTGCGCGGCGATGGGCGCGAGCAGATTGTCGGTCATTTCGTAAAGCCACGTCAGCGCGAGCGCGAGCGCAAACAGCGGCACGAACGTTCCGGCGTCGAAATGGATCGCGGCAAAAAGCGCGCTGACGCCAAAAAGGGCGGTGCGCGGACGGCCAAGCTGTTTCACGAACGGATACAGCATCCCGCGAAAGACAAATTCCTCGGCCACGGGCGCGATGACGACGGCAAAAAATCCAAAACCGACGCGCAACCAGGAAGATTTCAAGCCGACAAAAATCTCCACGGCGCGCTGGTTTTCCACCGGCACGCCGATTTTTTCCAGCGCAACGCCGGAGAGACCTTGCAGCAGCCAGACAACAGGCAGCGTGATTGCCAGCACGCCAACGGCCAGCATCAGGGATTTTTTCAAATCCGGCCCCCGCAATCCAAAAGCGTCGCGCCAGTTGATTTTATGCAGCCGCAAAAAAACCAGGATGAAAACCCACGCCGGGCCTTCAAGGCCCAGGGTGCCGAGCAGCGCAAATCCGGCATCGTCGGGATTTTGGAATCCGGCAACGCCGCATTTTTGGAGAAGCAGGGCCGTGAGAGCAACGAAGCCGTAGCACGCAAACATCGCCGCTCCAAACAGGAGCACGAATTCGGGTTGCCACGGTTTTTTCGACAGCACGCCGCCAGTCTAGCGCGGTCGCGCGCGGGTGACGACGCAAAATTATTCGCGGTGAACCCGATTATGAGGCAAAGTTTCCACGATGTCCGCCAAACATGCCAATCGTCTGGCAAAGGAGAAATCGCCGTATCTGCTCCAGCACGCGCACAATCCCGTGGACTGGTTCGCGTGGAATGACGAGGCGTTTGCCAAGGCGCGCCGCGAAAACAAACCCATTTTCTTGAGCGTCGGCTATTCCACCTGCCACTGGTGTCACGTGATGGAACGTGAGTCGTTTGAAGACGAGCGCGTCGGCAGATTTCTCAACGAGCATTTCGTCAGCATCAAAGTGGACCGCGAGGAACGGCCCGACGTGGACAAAATTTACATGACGTTTGTGCAGGCGACGACCGGCAGCGGCGGCTGGCCGATGAACGTTTTTCTCACGCCGGAATTGAAGCCATTTTTTGGCGGGACGTATTTCCCGCCGGACGCGCGTTACGGACGGCCAAGCTTTTTGCAATTGCTCCAGCAAATCAGCCAGCTCTGGCGGGAACGAAAAGGCGAAATCGCCGCGTCCGCCGAAGAAATTCACGCCCGGATCGAAGCAACAACCGCGAATTCAGCCGAAACAAATTCGCCGCTGACGGCGGACGTTTTGAAAAGCGCGGCGGAATTTTTCAAGAAGATATATGACCCGCAGCACGGCGGGTTTGGCGGCGCGCCGAAATTTCCACAGCCGAGCATACCCTCATTTTTGCTGCGTTGCGCAAAATGTTTTCATGACGACGGGGCCGCGCAAATGGTTTTGCGCACGTGCGAGCGCATGGCCGCCGGCGGCATCCACGACCAGCTTGGCGGCGGATTTTCCCGCTATTCGGTGGATGCCGAATGGCTCGTGCCGCATTTTGAGAAGATGCTCTACGACAACGCCCAACTCGCGCAACTTTATCTGGACGCGTTTCTTGTGAGCGGCGACGCGCGTCACGCGGATGTTGCGCGCGACATTTTGGATTATGTCCTGCGCGATATGACGCATCTTGACGGCGGATTTTTCTCGGCCGAGGATGCCGACAGCGAAGGTCACGAAGGGAAATTTTATTGCTGGACGAATGACGAACTTTCCAAGCTGCTGACCGTGGATGAATTTAACGTGACCGTGCGTTACTTCGGAATCACGGCCGAGGGAAACTTCATTGACCACAGCCACCCGCAACCGTTGGCCGGACAAAATGTGTTGAGCGTCGTAAATCCAAACGTGCCCGACGGGGACCTGCCATTGCTCGCTTCCGCCAAAGAGAAGATGTCTGACGTCCGCTCGAAGCGTGTTCGTCCTCATTTGGATGACAAGATTCTCGCGTCGTGGAACGGGTTGATGCTCGGCGCGTTTGCGCGGGCATCCGCCGTTTTGGGAGAGGACAAATACCGCGCGGCGGCCGAGAAAAATCTGGCTTTCGTCCGGGAGAAACTTTGGGACGAAAAATCCCGGACGCTTTTTCACCGCTGGCGCGACGGCGAACGCGACAGCGTGCAATTGCTCGAAGGCTATGCTTTTCAGCTTTCCGGCGTGATTGAGCTTTATGAAGCCACACTGGAACCGAAGCATCTGGACTTTGCCATTGCACTTGCCGGAACGATGATCGCCAGATTTTACGACGCGGAACACGGCGGCTTCTGGCAAAGCGCAGCCGGTGCAAAGGATTTGATTTTGCGCGTGAAGGACGATTACGACGGCGCGGAGCCGAGCGGCAATTCCGTTGCCGCGCTTGCGCTGCTGAAACTGGGCGCCATCACCGAACGGAAGGATTTCACCGAAGCCGCCGAAAGAACTTTGCGGCTATTCGCGGATCGGCTCCAGAATTTTCCGCAGGCGATGCCGTTCATGCTGCATGCGCTGGGGTTTTCGCTATGGGAACCCAAACGCGTCGTCATCGCTGGCAATTCAGATTCGAAAGAACTTCACGAACTGCTCCGCGCCGCACATTTGGTTTATCAACCGGACAAAATTGTTTTGGGCAACACCGGCGCGGTTGAGGAATTTGCGCACAGCTTGCCGGTAAAAAATGGAGCGGTGGTTTATCTCTGCACCGGAAATTCCTGCCAGCCGCCGACAAGCGACGCCGCACAAGTGAAGGAAATATTGAAGGGCGACAAGTGAACCGGGAAACAATTTCTGGGAGCGCCGGCGTCCCGCCCGCCAGTCGGAAGCCGAAAACCGGAATTCGCCGGCGAGACGCCAGCGCTCCCAGAAGGTTGCCGGCTGATTCGCGCCACCCGTCACCTGTCACCGATCACATTTTTCACACCGCGCTGTCGCCCTGTTCGTCAGTGCGGATGCGGTAGGCGTCATCAATCGTCGAGACAAAAACCTTGCCGTCGCCGATCTTTCCGGTCTTGGCCGCCTTGATGATCGCCTGAACGGCCTGCGCCGCGAGATTGTCCGGCAGCACGCTCTCGATTTTGATCTTGGGCAGGAAATCCACGGTGTATTCGCTGCCGCGATAAATTTCGGTGTGGCCTTTCTGGCGGCCAAAACCCTTCACCTCGGTGACCGTCATGCCTTGGATGCCGATTTCGTTGAGCGCGGTTTTGACTTCGTTCAACTTGAACGGCTTGATGATGGCTTCGATTTTTTTCATAACAATTCAGTTTGATTATTCCGTGTAGGCGCGCTCGCCGTGTTGCGTGAGGTCGAGGCCGGCGTCCTCGTCCTCAATATGCACGCGCAGGCCGACCAGTTTGTCCACCAGCTTGAGGAGGATGAATGTCGCGACGCCCGCAAAGACCACCGTGAAGATGACCCCGATGGCTTGGTTGAAAAACTGCGCTGTGCCGCCCGCGAGCGACAGGGCGACACCGTTGGCCTGAAAGGTGGAGGCAATCGCCGGGTTCACGGCCGTGCTTGCGAGAAAGCCGAGCATCAACATGCCCGTCATGCTGCCGATGCCGTGAACGCCAAAAACGTCCAGCGAATCGTCATAGGCGAACCGCATCTTCAATTTCGTCACGGCAAAATAGCAGACCACGCCCGCAGCCAGCCCGATGCAAAACGCCGCCGGCACCGAGACGAATCCCGACGCGGGCGTGACGGTGGCCAGTCCCGCGACCATTCCAGACGCCGCGCCGAGCACGCTGGGCCGGCCCTTGTGCAGCCATTCGGTCGCCGCCCAGCTCAACGCGGCGGCGGCGGCGGAAAAATGCGTCGCGGCAAACGCGCTGGTGGCGAGTGCGCCCGCGCCAAGCGCGCTCCCGCCGTTGAACCCGAACCAGCCGACCCAGAGCAATCCCGCACCGATGAGGCTCAACACGACGTTGTGCGGCATCATCGGTTCCTGCGGATAACCGCTGCGCCTGCCCAGCACGAGCGCGCAGACCAGCGCCGAGACGCCGGAACTGATATGCACGACCGTGCCGCCGGCGAAATCCAGCACCGGAATTTTGCCGCCTAGCTGCCAGTTGAAATATCCGCCTTTGCCCCAGACCATGTGGCACAGCGGAAAATAAACGACCGTGACCCAGAGCAGCGTGAACAGAACGTAGGCCTTGAACTTGATCCGTTCCGCGACCGCGCCGCTGATGAGAGCCGGCGTGATGATGGCAAACATCATTTGAAAGAGCATGAAGGTTTCCTGCGGCACCGTGGCCGAGTAATCCGCATTCGGCTCGCCGCCGACACCCTTGAGCAGAAAATAGGTCAGCGGATTTCCGACGAACGCGTTGCCGGGCGCGAACGCCATGCTATAACCGAACAGCATCCACAATGTTGATACCAGCGCCATGAGAATCAGGCTGTGCATCATCGTGGAGAGGACGTTTTTGCTGCGCACCAGACCACCGTAAAACAAAATCAGTCCCGGCGCGGTCATCATGAGCACCAGCGCGCAACTGGCGAGCATCCAGGCGTTGTCCCCGGTGTTGATGGCCGGCGCGGCGGGCTGCGTGGCGGCCTCCAGCTTGGCCACGCGCTGTTCCAGCGAGGCATCGGCGGCGTTCAACGGCATTGCGCCGAAGCCAATCCATACGCATGCGATGGGCAGCAGCAGAAACAGACGGGCGAGCTTGGTGAAGTGACGAACAGGTTTCATGGCCACAAAATGAACCAAGCGGGAAAACAGGTCTAGCCGAAATTTGGCAATCTCTAATTATATTTTAACCAATGGACAAAGTGGAACGGCGCCAGCGCCAAATCAATTTTCGGTTGCTGTCCGCACGATTTGGGCGGATGATCGGGAAAACGACGAACGGCCCTCATCCCAAACCCGCCACGTTGTGGCGGGTCACCGTGGAATCCTGGCTTCGCTGCCAGGGATTGATTGCCGTCCGCCAAAACCAAGAATCAAATGTGTCAACCACTTTTCCAAAATGTTGGTCTCACAATTTAGTTGGACGCACACTCGCGAAAAGTCAGCCTTCATGGCTAGATGAACTTTCAATGTGGGGGGACAGCAAGCCCATCGGCCCTCGAGGACGATCTCGAAACGTTAGCAAGGGCACATCCCGACCTGCTCACTCCCGACGCGAATAAATCCGGAAATGATAAAAATGGTCAAAAATCTACTGCTAATTCTAGTTGCGGCTGTAGTAACTAGTGGTATTTGGATCCTTTGCACAAAAGTCAACAACAGTTGGTTTTCGCGTAATTACGTTTGCGTCGTGCTGACCGATGACGTCGTGCTGAAGGCCGGATGGACGAATGAAGTCGTTGGGACTCTAAAAAAAGGAGTAGTTCTTTTTGTCCCCGAAGCAGTGGACTATCAAGTCACCGACCCCGGCGACAGTAGTCTTCACAAAGTGTATGTGAGCCTTACCGCCGATATGCATGGTAAATATCTTCGTGTTCCACAGGATCTTTCGCCAACAAACCAGAGTATAAAGACATACAATTACTTGGAGATGTATCCCAAGTGAACTCGACACGCCATAGCACATATGATGCCAATGAAAATCAAACGCTGAAATGGCTTCTCGGCTACGAACCAAGTGAAAGCCCGCCTATATCAGAGTGAACCGCCTTGCTCCCGACGTTCCCGGTGCGGCGGCTGAAGTTTGTGCAGGGCGCGGCGCAGCGATTCCAGCTCGCGTTCGTCGGCGAACTTCTGGTGCTCGGCCAGTTCCACCAGCCGCAACACTTCCACCATTTGTTCCAGCGCCTGCTCCAACGACTCGACAATCTGCCTGACTTCTCCAACGGTCTGGCCAATGACCGAACCGTCCGGCTTGGCGGCACGCGCCGGCGGGACGGGAGCGGAAACCGCAGCGGGGACATGAGGTTGAACTTTTTGCCGCGATGGCACGGGGCGCACCGGCATCTCATGCAGGCGGATTGGCGGTTCGATTGGTTTCGCCGGTGATTCCGGTTGCGCGGATGGTTCGGAAACGGGAGCGTCCGGCGCGGGCGCGGCAATTTCCCCGGCAAGGCCGGCTTGAATTTCCGGATCTTCCGGCAGGGGCGCGGCCGTTTCTCCCGCCGTCACGACGGGCGCCGCCCGGCGAGGACCGCGACCGCGTCCGCCGCGACGACCGCGACGGCGTCCGCCGCCCGAAGTTCGCGGCGGCCCGGGTGGTTTCGATTCCATGGGTTGTTGTTCGGACATTTCCGCGCCGAGCATGACGCGCCGCCGGGGAAAAGCAAAGACGAATTTGCGCCTACTTTTTCACAAACAGCGCGAGCGAGGCCGTGAAACCATGCAGATAATTTTTCCCGCCGACAGGCCCGATCTCGCCGTTGCCGAAAAAACCGGCGAGGCCGAGCGGGCCAAGCTGTTTCTGCACCAGCCCGGCGTCGTGGTTTGGCTCGCCAAAAAGATTCTGTCCGCGTCCGTTGCAGCAGCAGAGGCAGCCGCCGTAAACCGTCGCGCCGCCAAGCTGCCCGTTGGCGCGGGCGAGCAGTTCGGTCATGTCCTCGGTCGCCGCCGCCGCGTCGCGCCGCTGGAATTGCATCATCTGCCCCGCGCGCGGCAGCGCGCCGACCGCCAGCACGCCGGAATTCGGGTCGCCGCTGATGAGATTGCGGACGAGAAAATCGCCGCGGTGAAAATCCTCGCGGTATTCGTTGACGACCAGGCCGATGAGCAGGTTGCCCGCAGCCTTGCGTTGTTCTTCGGGCGGAAGTTTTTGAAACGTCTCGGCCAGCACCGCGTAGGCCGGCCGGTTGCCGATGTGATGGATTAAATTCTTTTCAACGCGCGTGAGCGTCCAGCTTTCGCCGATGGGCGTGCAGCCTTGCGAAATGACGCCCGCCAGCTTCACCTCTCCGCCGACGGAAACCGCCACGCCGCCGTCCTCAAACACGTCGCCGTTCAGATAAACCTGCGTGGTCGGATCCGAAGCATCCCCGCTGGCCAGCCCGCCAAATGCCGGCACCGGCGCGTAGGCTTCATTCCAGCCGCGCATCCAGCCTTCCGAATCGAGGTGAAACGGGTCAATGAACACGAGCCAGCCGTTGGTGTGCTTCGGCTCGATGCCGGTTTCGAGATGCCAATACGCGCCGTTCGCCTCCTCAACCTGCGCCTGCGTGAACCGGATGCCCTTCAATTTCGCGCCGGGCAGCAAATAAAGCGCCAGCGCCAGCCCGCCCGCGTTTTCAAATTCGCGCGCTCCGGCGATCAGCCCGGCGCTCGAACAGCCCGCCAGCAGCGGGATGCGGGCATGGACGCGCAGAATTTCCAGCGCCGCCTTCGCGTGCGGGAAAAACTTCGGCGACATGAACACGAGGCCGAGCGAAACCTGCGGCGCGGGCAGTTGCCGCCGCAGGTTTTCCGCCCAGTCACGCAGGCCGGTTTCGTCAAAATCGCCCGGCCAGTGCGCCGCGATGGAATATTCGCTGTTCACAACTCTACCTCAACCATGCCACAACTTTCTCGCCCGACCAAATTTCTTTCACCGGCTGGCGTTCGCGCGCGACGGCGGCGCGCCTGCCGTTCACCAGGATTTCGGCGGCCAGCGGACGGGCGTTGTAATTGGACGCCATGACAAAACCATAGGCGCCTGCGCTCATAAGCGCGAGGTAATCGCCTTCGCCGACTTTCGGCAGCGGACGATCCTTGCAAAAAAAATCGCCTGACTCACAAATCGGCCCAACCACGTCGGACTTGAGCGTTGAATTGCCGTTGCGCGTGAGCGGCACGACTTCGTGATAGGCGTCGTAAAACGCCGGGCGGATGAGATCGTTCATCGCCGCGTCCACAATGACAAAATTCTTCCGGCCCGTGCGCTTCACATATTCGACGCGCGTGACCAGAATGCCGGCGTTGCCGGAGATGAACCGGCCCGGTTCCGCCAAAATTTTCAAGCCGAGCGGTTTCAGCAGCGGCACGAGGCGCGCGGCGTAGCTCGCCGGCGTCAAAATATTTCCGGCCGCCGCCGATTTCCACCACGCCGCCGCGCCACTCGCCAGAGCGGGCTGATAGACGATGCCCAGCCCGCCGCCGATGCTGAAAAATTCCAGCGCGTATTTTGTTTTCAGTTTTTGCACCAGAGGCAGGACTTTTTTCACCGCCTGTTCAAACGGCGACACGGAGGTCAACTGTGAGCCGATGTGCATTTGCAGTCCGCGCAGCCGCAGATTTTTCAGCCTGCCGGCGCGGGCGTAAACGCCTTCGACCTGTTCAAACGCGATGCCAAATTTATTTTCGTAGGTGCCGGTGGTGATTTTCGCGTGCGTGTGCGCCTCGACGTTCGGGTTCACGCGCGCGGCGACGGGCGCGATTTTTTTCAGGCGCGCGGCAATGCGGTTGATGCGCTGCAATTCCGGCTCGCTCTCGGCGTTGAACGAGTAAATGTTTTGCCGCAGCGCAAATTCAATTTCGTCCTCGGTTTTGCCAACGCCCGCGAAGACGCACCGGCGCGGGTCGCCGCCCGCCGCGATGACGCGCTGCAATTCGCCGCCGCTGACGATGTCGAAGCCGGCGCCCAGGTTCGCCAGCGTCCGCAGCACGGATAGATTTGAATTCGCCTTCATTGCGAAACAAACCAGGTGGTCGAGCGGCGCAAGCGCGGCGTCCAGCCGCCGGAAATGCTCCGTCAGCGTCCGCTGCGAATAGACGTAAAGCGGCGTGCCGTGCTTTTGGGCCAGCGACTCGACAGCGACGCCTTCGCAAAACAATTTGTTTCCGACGTAACGAAAATCGTGCATGACGCCTGAAGTTTAGGGTTCCGAGTTCAAAGTTCAAGATTGCTAAACAAAAAACCCGCCGGAAAAAATCCGGCGGGCGCGGTCAAAAAACATTTCAATGCCCGGCCAGAATCGCGGCGCGCTCCTTTTGGTATTCATCGGGCGAAATCTGGTTGGCCATGTATTTCGCCAGCAGGTCCTGCAACTGCGCCTCCTGCTGCGCCGAAACGGGCGGCGGCGGCGCGACATACGGCGGCAAGCCCAGCGATTTTCCGGGGTAATTCGCATTGGCTGGCAGCGGCGGTTTGACAGCGGGCGCGGCTTCCGGCACGGCGGGTTTTGCGGGCGGCGTGGCAACCACTTTCGGCGGTGTAGCCGTGGTTTGCGCGTGCGCCTGCTTTTGCGCGGCGGCTTCGGCGTCCTTCTTTGCCTTCAAATCAGCGGCAGCCTGCCGCGCATCCGACTTTGCCTTGGCTTTGACAGCGGCTTCATCGGCGGCCTTTTGCTCCGCAGTCTTTCTGTCCGCATCTTTTTTGGCCTTCAAATCAGCGGCAGCCTGCCGCGCATCCGCTTGGGCCTTGGCTTTGGCGGCGGCGTCATCAGCGGCCTTTTGCTCCGCAGCCTTTCGGTCCGCATCTTTTTTGGCCTTCAAATCGGCGGCGGACTGATCAGGCGCTGGTTTGGCTTTGGCGGTGGCCGGCTTGTTTGTCGGCGTCATAATCACCGCGGTGGCCGGCGGGCTTGGCTGCGCGTTCAGTTCGCCCATTTTTTGCATCAGCGCCGCGCGGGCGGCGGCCTGGGCGGCGGTATCATTTGCGGGTGCCGGAGCCAGCAACGTTTCCGACGAAATTGGAGCCGGAGCAAATTGCGCTTCAACAGGCGGCGGAGATGCCATGGCTGGCTTTTGATTCGCCGGTGGGCTTGGCTGCGCGTTTGATTCGCCGATTTTTTTCATCAGCTCCGCGCGGGCGGCGGCCTGGGCCGGTGTGTCATTTTCGGATGCCGGAGTTACGATGGCCGGCGTTGGATTCGCCGACGTGCCCGGCTGCGCCACGGTCGTTCCCGTCGGAGTCACGATAATCGCGGGGGCCATTCTTGGATTTGCCGGCGCGACTGGCTGCGCGTTCAACTCGCCCATTTTTTGTATCAACGCCGCGCGGGATGCGGCCTGGGCCGGATTGTCCTGCGCGCGGGCGGTGAGAAAACCCGCAAAAAATGTCGCCGCGCAAACGATTGACCACAACTTGGAGATTCGCATGACGTTTTCTTACGCCAATTCGCCGCCGGATGCAACAGCTTTTGCGCCGGACGGAAACAGCCGCCGCCACGCAAATGGCAGCGGACTAGCCAAAATCGAATGCCCCATGATGCGGTTCCTTTCGCCGTGTGAAATCTTGATGCGCTGCCGCAAATCAATCACATTCGCCGCGCGCAACTTTTCAATCGTCCGCGCGCCGATCAAAATCGGCCACGCGCACGCCAGCCGGACGCGAAATTGTCCGAACGGCAGGGTGTTGGTGTAAATCCAGCCCGCGCGCAGATGCGCTTCCGCTTCGTCGAGATAAAGATGAAACAACGTGAGGAACTTCGCCTCGTTCGCCGGCGACAGTAAGGTTTCCGGCAACAAGCGGGCCGGCTCCAGTTTTTCCAGCGGCAGATAGCAGCGGCCTTTTTTCAAATCCGCCGGCAGGTCGCGCAGGATGTTCACCAGTTGCAGCCCTTTGCCAAAGCGGATGCCGTCCGCGACCAACTGCGGTTCATCCAACCGCGCTTCGGGAAAAAGATGGGCGCGGCAAATCTTAGTCCAGAATTCGCCCACGCAGCCGGCGACGCGATAAGTGTAATCATCCAGCTCGGCCCCGGTTTCCAGCGCGATGATGGGCCGGAGTCCCAGCTTGAGCTTGTCCTCGTCCCGCTGTTGCGTGGCCGCCGACGGCGCGAACCGGCGCAAATCCAGTTGCTGCCCGCTCGTGATGGTCGCCAGCACTTCGCGGATCAAATTCAAATCCGCCGGCGAAAGGGTCTGGAGCAGCACCAGGCTGTCCTCGATTTTTTCCAGCAGCGCGCGCTCGGCGGGCGAACCCTGCGACCGGGCGAGTTCGCCGAAATTCAGCGGCGCGGAATTTTGGCCGAGAATCCGTTCGCGGAGCATTTGCAGCGCGTCGAGCCGTTGCGCGAGCGGGAGGATTTCCGTGTCGGCGATGGTGTCGGTCGTGCGCGCGAGCAGATAGGCGAGGCCGATTTGCGGGCGGACGCGCGCCGGCAGCACGCGCAACGTCAGATAAAACGAGCGCGACGTGACGCGGAGCAAATCATTTAATTTTCCGGCCATTTGTCCGTGAAGAATAATTCTTTCCGCCCGCTTCGCCAGCTAAAGTCGCTTGGTTGCCCTTGCGAACCCGCTGTCGCCGGCGTAGTCTAATCCGGTGCCGACGGTATTGCGCGTCAAAGGCTTTCGCATCGGGTTTTACAGTTCCGAACCCGACGAACCGGCGCATGTGCATGTGCATAAGGCCGGAAACGAAGCCAAGTTCTGGCTTGGCCCGGTGCAGTTGAGTTGGAACAAAGGCTATCGTGAAGCCGAACTCCGGGAAATCGCTCGGATACTCGCAACCCATGAGGCCAAATTGATCGAGTCGTGGAATGAAACTGAATAACACTCCGCCGCCGGACGTGACCACGGTGCAAATCACCGACGAACGGCTGACGTTCGGCCTGGAAGATGGCCGCACGGTCAGCGTGCCGCTGTCATTTTATCCCACGCTGCAACTCGCCACGCGGCGGGAGCGCGCGGTTTTTGAAATTTCCCACACCTCCGTCTATTGGCCGAAGCTCGATTGCGACATCAGTTCCGACTGCCTGCTGCGCGGCGCGAAAGAAGCCCGCAGGTTTGCCGAACGCGCCTGGCGCAAAAAAACAAAG
>Ga0302320_10006579_pt1 | contig 25749 bp, 21 predicted proteins | sample Bog_T0_3_FD_202130 | JGI IMG/M metagenome (GOLD analysis project Ga0302320, IMG submission 202130) | Peat permafrost microbial communities from Stordalen Mire near Abisko, Sweden - Bog_T0_3 | ecosystem: Environmental > Terrestrial > Soil > Wetlands > Peat | place: Sweden: Abisko, Stordalen Mire... | reverse complement strand
GTTTCCCGGCGCGGCTCTCGAGGCAACGAGCAGCAGGGAAGCCGCCAGGGCCAGCAGGGGGACTTTCATCGGTGATTGCATCATTGGAGATAAGCGGCGACGATGTCAGTCGCATTCCTTGCCGGAGCAGAATGCTTCGGCAAGCCGCCCTCGTTATGGGAAAAGCTCCACTCCTCCTCGTTCTCACGCTTGCGATTGCCTTGCCCGGACAGGCCGCACCCGCCACCACGGCATCGATCGACAAGCTGTTGATCCTGGCCAAGACCGAAAAGGTCAGCGAGCTATTCATTGCCCAATTGGATAAAGGGGTGACCATGGGCGTCCAACGGGCGCTGAACGGGCGGGCACCCACGGCCGCCGACCAAGCGGTGATCGATTCCATGCGCCGGCAAATAACGGCCGCGGCCAAGGATACGCTGAGCTGGCCGAAACTGAAGAGCCTCTACGAAAAAGTTTATGCTGACATTTTCTCGCAGGAGGAAATGGACGGGCTAATTGCTTTTTATAGCAGTCCGACCGGCCAGGCCTTCGCTGAAAAGGAGCCGCTGATTGCCCAGCAGGTCAACGGCGTGATCCAAGGGCAAATGGCTCCGATGATGATGAAAATCCAGTCGATCATCCAAGACGCCGTGCAAAAGCTGCAGTCGGCGCAAGCCAGCGAAAATCAGGGGCCGGCCTTGGCACCGGCCGGGGCTGCCGTGGCGCCCCAGGACCGGCACACCAAGCCCCGACTGCCAATCGAGATTAGTTACGGCCAGAAAATTGCGCTGAAGGATTATTTGGTGACCGGCAAGACGACGATCTTCGATTTTTATAGCGAGTATTGCCCTCCCTGTCGGGCCCTTAGGCCCCTCTTGAGAAAGCTCCACCGGAAGCGGGATGACATAGCGGTCGTGAAGGTGAATATCAATCGACCCGGCGTGGTCGGGATCGACTGGGGTTCGCCAGTCGCCGGGGAGTTTGGGCTCCGCTCCATTCCCCACCTAAAGGTCTTTAGTCCCGACGGAAAGCTGCAAGCGGAGGGCGACGACGCCCGGAATCTGGTCGCGGACTGGATCAAGGCGCTCGATTAAGCGAAGGACGGCGTCGGCCTGATGCGGTTGGCGCCTCTTGAAATGCAGGTCCCGCCACAAGTGCTATTGTAGGATTCCAACGGGAGGTTGCCTCCGGCGTTTCAGGCGTCAAACCTTGCCCCATGCCCAACGTTGGCGGCCCCTTGACGGGTAAGACGGCCATTATTACTGGCGCCGGACGCGGAATCGGCCGAGCAATAGCCATCGGCTACGCGAAGGCGGGCGCCGCCGTCTGCTGTGCGGCCAGGACCGAACGGGAACTGGAGAAAACTGTTGCCAAAATTACGGCTGACGGCGGGAAGGCCATCGCCATCCCAACTGACGTCACGGTCAATTCCCAAGTCGAGTCCCTGATGAAGACAGCCAATCGCAGACTTGGCGCGATCCATATCCTGGTGATCAATGCCGGAGGCTTTTTTGATCGGGGCGAACTGGCCGAAAGCGACCCCGCTATCTGGAGGAGGTCCCTGGACTTAAATCTTTTCGGGGCATACCTGTGCGCTCGAGCGGCGATCCCCTATCTGAAAAAAAGCGGCGCTGGGAAAATTATCACGGTTGGTTCCGGCCTTGGTCATAATGGCCGGGCGGGCGGCTCGGCCTATGCCTGCGCCAAGGCGGGATTGTGGATGCTCGCGCGGGTATTGGCTCAGGAGCTCTTGGCTTCCAATATCAGTGTGAACGAACTTATTCCCGGTCCTGTCCGCATGGACAATTCGACCGGGCGCCTACGCGAAAAGAGAAAGAAACTCGCCAAGGGCGAATGGCTCAAGAATCCCGAGGACGTTGTGCCCTTGGCGCTTTTTTTAGCCGCGCAGCTTGACACGGGCCCGACCGCTCAAAGCTTCAGTTTGATGCGAAGGGACGGATAATCCGTCGTTTGGGGGTGCCCACCATATCCACCCCCAAATGTTCCTTTTGGGATTAGGGCTGGACAATGCTTTGGATAACCCAACGCCTATGCGCGGGTTCCTGTGCGGACGAAGACCCTTAATTCCTGCAGCACTTTGCCCAACAGTGCATCAAGTTTGGGCGTCCGACCGCCGTTTGCGATGAACTCCTTTTCGAATAGGCCGAGGCGGAGTGCATCCGTCCGCTCTAATTTCGAAGCATCGGCGGGGTTGATAAAAACGAGTGTCGCGCCCGGCCCTTGCTCGAACCCATAGGCCCTGACAGCGTCATTCTTCCAGGCGTCCGCCCCCGTCTCGATCTTTAGGCTGCCCGGTGGTTTGTCGCCATCACGCGGCTTGATCCATGCTCCGTAGATGAGAAATTCCGCGGCCAGCGGCGTCGCCCGTTTCTCCAACGCTGCCGTGGCCACGGTGCAAGCTCGGAACAACTTCGTGCAACAGCGCTCGGTCTTAAGAATCACAATAATACCCCGTTTGCGGTCTTTCTCCGGTAGGCTTGTCATCCTCCGGGTGAAGTCGGTCGCTAGCTCGAGGGGGGTCCAAAGCGACTCGTTCATCGGGATGATGTTCTCGGTGTCAGAAAACGGGATGCCCTTGGCGTCGGGATAGCAATTGCGGGCCCCGGCAACGTACCTCTGCCCGCGGAAGGACAGGGCGAACTTGAGGGCCGCATCCGGCCCGTACTTCTCCTCGACCGCCTGATTCGGAGCAGGTACAGCGGTACCAGCCGAGAGCGTGGCAATCGAAAACAATAGCCCTAATAGCAGGCGTTTCATTGCGTTCTCTGGGCTGGCATAGCCGAAGCGGGCATCGGGCGTCAAGTTTGACTGGACTGCCGGCCCCCAGGCGAAGGGTCAGTTCCAAATCGACCGGATTTCGAAGGCCTAATTCTGCATCGTCGCATCTGGGGTAGGGCGACGCAGCATCTGTCGAGGGGGGGCGAAGCTCGCGCCGGAGTCTACAATTCTGCAAGCGTAGCCCTAACCCATCCATTTAGCCCCATGTTTAGGACGATAAGAATCTCTCTTCGGAGTATATCAAGCTGCCGCGATTGGCAGCTCGGTCGGGGCGCGATGCGATTTTCATCCGAAAAAAGCGAGGATTGAATTCAAAATATCATTCGGCGAGACTCCGCTTCTGGTAATCATCCCCAAGCCATGAAACCCATCACGCTCGCCCTGGTTTTCGCCACCTGCCTGAGTGCTCCCCTGCGGTCGGATCCGCGGAACCAGGTCGTCTTGGACATACTCTCCACTCCGGAGCATCCCCGAAACTCGGAAGGCTCCTTCGTCACGCTCAAATCCGGTCGGATCGAGTTTTATTTCACCCAGTTCTACGGCGGTTTCCAGGACGAAAGCCCGGCTCGGATCGCCGAGGTGCATTCCGATGACCGCGGCAGCACATGGAGCCAGCCGCAGGTCGCGGTGGATAACGGGCGGAACGACAACCTGATGGATGTCTCCCTCCTCCGGCTGGCGAGCGGCAAGATCGCCCTATTCTACAACGTGAAAAAAAGCGCGTGGCTTGATTGCCGGCCCTACGTTTGCCTCTCCTCCGATGAGTGCCGGACCTGGTCGAAGGCGGTGCCAGTGGTGGCCGCTCCGGGATATATTGGGACAAATAATGACCGGGCGATCCAAACCCGTGCCGGACGGATCATCATGCCGGTGCCTGTCAACCGCTTGATCGGGACGGCCAACGCCTACAGCTCGGTCGATTGGCGAACCATCACTTGCTGGTACCTCTCGGACGACGACGGAGCGAGCTGGCGGGAGGCTCCGACCTGGTGGACACTGCCGGTGCCAAGCGTGGACGGGATGGACGAGCCGGGGGTGGTCGAACTGGCCGACGGCACGCTCTTTTCCTGGGCCCGCACCGACCACGGCGAGCAATGGGCCTGTCGGTCCGAGGACGGAGGCGAGCACTGGAGCCCGCCGGTGCCGACCGAACTCAAGACGCCGACGGCACCAGCCAGCATCAAGCGCGTTCCGAATTCCAGTGCATTGCTCGCCATCTACAACGACCATTCCGGGCGATTTTCATTTCCTTTTGGGAAAAAGCAGTCCGAAGGACGCACTCCGCTGGTGGCGGCGGTGTCATTCGATGGCGGTTGGACTTGGCCGGCGCGCAAGCTCCTGGAGGAAGACCCCGAATTCAATTACCATTACATCGCGATCCACTTTGTCGATGACGCGGCGCTGCTCGGCTACAGCTTCAATCGCCGGGGTACGGCGCACCAGGGCAACCTGCGCATCCGGCGCATTGCCTTGTCCTGGTTTCCCCAGACGGCCACCAACCTTTCGGATTAGCCCAGACGACCACCTTCACGAAAAAAAAGATATCGAAGTCGCCCGGGCCTTCGGCTGCGAAGCGGTCCTGATCTGTCGGGGCATGCCCGCCGAGGCCTGGGGTCAGGATCGAACCATCGCCCGATTATCCGAGTTGTGACGATCCGCCTTTGATGATTTCCCATTCTTGATCCATGAACCCCTTACTCCGCCGGATCTGTCTGGGCTTCGCCGCCGGTTTGCTGGCCCTGGCCCCTTTGTTTCCGGTGCGGAGCGCAGGGGAGACGGCGTCGGAGGCGGTCGGCCTTTCGGCCCGGGCCCAAGTCGCATTGCTGCAGATCCTGGCCGAAAAAACCAGCTGGGAACAGATGCATGCGTCGGAGGCGTTGATTGTCTGCGGCGACGGCGAGGCCGTCCACCAGCGTTTTTTGCCCGGAGCCGACCGAGCCGAAGCGCCCTTTCGCACCAGCATCTGGCGGATGCTGGCCTGGTCCGCCACGGATCCGGCGGAACGCAATCGCTGGATCGCCCGGATCGAGGCGGTGGCGCTGATGCCGGCGGCGACCGACCGGTTCACCGCGGTGGAAATTCTCTGCAAGTTTCATCACCGCCTGCGGGGGCCGGCGCTGGCCCAAGTCCAGGGGATGTCTCGGGATCCGGTCCAGGCGCACGCCCTTTTCGGCTGGTGGGCTTTGGCGGTGGCGGACGACCCCGCGGCGCTGCCTAAGATTACGGAGGCCCTGGCCTCGGGTGATTCCGCCGCTCGTGGGCAGGCCGGGTCCATCCTCCGCTGGCTGCGCCCCGACGATGCGTCGACCCGGGAAAGGCTCGCCCGGGCCGCGGACCGGGAGGCGCCCGGCTCACCCGCCTTTACTTCGGTGGTCGGCGCGGCCGTGATCCTCAACGCCGACCCGAGCCATGAAACGCAGTGGCGGGCCGAATTGGAGGACGTGGTGAGGCAGGGCCCGGGCCGGCCGCGCTGGGCGGCCTGCCAGGCGCTGATGCTGGGCTATACACCCGCCGACTTGGCGAAAGTGACGCGTTTCCTGGACGCGCCTGATCCGGACAGCCGGACCGGGGCGGCCTGGGTCATTCTGCATGTGCTGGGCCGCCCCCGCGCCTAGACCATCGGGAAAACGTCCGCCAGGGAGGTCCGGGGATTCCCGGCTGGGCGCGGGCCAATCGGTGGGAAACCGGGCACGAAGCGGGCAGTTCCGGGGTCTGGTGCTTTTAATGACGAGGCGCCAACCCCACCATTCCGTTTCTCCGGCCGGCCGGGTTCCGGCCCCTCCTTGTACCGTGGTCATATTCGGTGCTGCTGGCGATCTGACCAAGCGGCTACTGATGCCGGCCTTGTATGATCTGGCCGAGGCGAGGCTCCTCGATCCCCGCATGCGGATCATCGGAGTGGATCACAATGCCAGCACCGCTCGCGGCTGGGCGCAAAGCCTCGGGCGGACGATCCGTTCCTTTGTCCGGGACAAAACGGCCGAATTTCACAGCAGGATTGACCCCCGGGCCTGGAGCTGGCTCGCCGAGCGCCTGGACTATCTGACCGGCGACTTCGACCAAGCTGCCACCTTCACGGAGCTGGCCCGCCGCTTGACGCCCAAGGGCGACCCGGGCGGCAGCGTGATCTTTTATCTCGCCGTCTCGGCCCGCTTTTTCGGCCCGATCGTCGAGCAGCTGGCCAAGACCGGGCTTTTGACCGAACCGCCGGGATTTTTTCGCCGGGTCGTTATCGAAAAGCCCTTCGGCTCGGATTTGGCCACGGCTCGGGCCTTGAACCACAAGCTGCTCCGCGCGATGGCAGAAGACCAAATCTACCGCATCGACCATTTTCTGGGCAAGGAGACGGTGCAGAACATCCTGGCCCTGCGCTTCGGCAACGGGACCTACGAGCCGATCTGGAACCGGAGATACATCGATCACGTGCAGATCACCGCGGCGGAAACGATCGGGGTCGAAAAACGCGGCGCCTTCTACGAGGCGACCGGGGCCCTCCGCGACATGGTGCCAAATCATCTTTTCCAACTTGCCTCCATGATCGGCCTGGAGGCGCCCGTGGCCCTGAATGCCCGCGCCGTGCGCGATGAAAAAGTGAAGTGGGTCCGGGCAGTCGAACCCCTGCGCGTCGAGGCCGTGGTGCGCGGGCAGTACCGGGCGGGCCGGATCGATGGCGCCAGGGTCGCGGGCTATCGCCGCGAGCCGGATGTCTCCCGCCAGAGTCGGACCGAGACGTATGCCGCGCTCAAGCTGGCGGTCGACAGCTGGCGCTGGGCCGGCGTGCCGTTCTACCTCCGCACCGGCAAGCGCCTGGGCACCCGCCGGACGGAAATCGCCGTCTTCTTCAAGCCGGTGCCGCACCGCCTCTTCCGAGAGAGTCCCACCGACTGGCTGAAGCCCAACGTTCTCCGGGTGCAAACTGACCCGGCGCACGCGATCAAGACCCAGTTCAATGCCAAGGTGCCTGGTCCGGCCATGCGGCTGGCGCCGGTGGCGACGACCTTCACCTATGGCGACTATTTTGTGGAGAAACCCAATGTCGGCTACGAGACCCTGCTCTACGACTGCATGATCGGGAATCCCCTCCTATTTCAGCGGGCGGACGCGATCGAGGAGAGCTGGGCGGTGGTCGACCCGGTCCTCAAGGCCTGGGCCAAGGGGCGTAGGCCCCCGGCCTTCTATGCCGCCGGGAGCGATGGCCCGGCGGCCGCGGATGAGCTCTTGAAGCGCGACGGCCGCGCTTGGCTGCCCTTGGCCGAAGCCTAGGCCTCAAACCTCGGCGTACCCCCATGGCTCTCGACACTACCCCCTACTGGACCGATTCGGCCTCGATGCCGCGTTTCTCACGGATCGACCGTAATCTTACGGTCGACGTGGCGATCGTGGGGGCGGGCATCACCGGCATCACCGCCGCCTATCTTTTCAAGAAGGCCGGCTACAAGGTAGCCCTCCTGGAGAGGGACCGCTGCGACCGCGTCGACTCCGCCAACACGACCGCGCATCTCACGTCGGTGACGGACACACGGCTGCACAAGTTGGTCAAAAAATTCGGGCCGCTCGGGGCCAAGCGCGTCTGGGACGCCGGGGCTGCCGCCATCGACCAGATCGCCGCCTTGATCCGCGCGGAGGAGATCCGCTGCGACTTCAAGTGGGTGCCAGGCTACTTGCATTCGCCCGTGGGACATGAGGATTGCCAGGCCCCGGCCCTGCAGGCCGAGAACAAGGTTGCCGCCCGGCTGGGCATCCAGGCCGAGTACGTGGCGAAGATTCCCTACTTTGGCGTCCACGGCGTGAGGTTTGCCAATCAGGCGGTCTTCCATCCCCGCAAGTACCTCGCGGGCCTGATCCAGCGCATCCCGGGCGCCGGCAGCCATGTGTTCGAGATGAGTCCGGTGGAGGCGGTGACGTCGCGGCCCCTGGGCGTCAAGTCCGGCGATTATCGGGTCCACTGCCAGTACCTGGTCTTCGCCACCCACAATCCGCTGATGGGCAAGACTGGCCTGATTCCGGCCTTGGTCCTGCAGGGCAAGCTGGCCCTCTACACCTCGTACGCCCTGAGCGCGGAATTTCCCGCGGGCCTGATTCCCGAGGCGTCCTTTTGGGACACGGCCCATCCTTACCATTACCTCCGGGTCGAGCACCATCGTCATGGCGACTACGCCATCTTCGGCGGTGAAGACCACAAAACCGGCCAGGAGGTCGACACCCCGGCAGTCTATAAGCGGCTGGAGCGGCGATTCCGCAAGTTGCTGCCCGAAGGCGTCGTCGAGCACCGCTGGTCGGGGCAGGTGATCGAGACCAGCGACGGCTTGCCGCTGATCGGTGAAACGGCCGCCCGGCAGTTCGTCGCGACCGGCTTTTCCGGCAACGGCATGACGTTCGGCACGCTCGGGGCGATGATGGCGGTCGACGCCTGCGCCAAACGGAATAATCCGTGGAAGCATATCTTCGACATCCACCGCAAGCCCGGGCGCGGCGGCAGCTGGCGGTACTTTAAGGAGAATATCGAATTCCCCTATTATTTCCTCCGCGACTGGACTGCGCGGGCCGAATCCGACTCGCTACAGGCGGTTCGGCGTGGTCAGGGCAAGATCATCAATCTCGACGGCAAGAAAACGGCTGCTTACCGGGATGCCGCAGGCAAAATTTCGCTTTGTTCGCCGGTTTGCACCCATCTCAAGTGCATCGTGGGTTGGAATGCGGCCGAGAAGACCTGGGATTGCCCCTGCCACGGTTCGCGCTTTCAGCCGACGGGCGAAGTTATTTCCGGACCCGCCGAGGAACCGCTGGCGAAGATCAAACTCCCCGATTGAAGCCGAAGAGTTCGGCGTCGCGGTTGGGCCGGCCGAGAATCCGATCGCGGATCAGCTCGGCGGCGAGGAGGCTGTAGGTGATGCCATTGCCGCCATAGCCCAGAGCCAGCCAGGTATGGGGCAATTGCGGATGCGAGCCGATGAAGGGCAGTCCGTCGGCGGTGGCGGCGAAGGTGCCGGCCCACGCATAAGCGATGGCAAAGGGGATTTTGGGGAAAAGCTGGCCAAAGCGCCGCCGCAGGAGCCCGGCCTTGGCGTTCAGGAGGCGGTCGCGGCGCGCGGGATCGCGAAAAGGCTCATCATAGCCGCCTAGCATGACCCGGTTATCCTCCGTGGCGCGGAGATAGAGATAGGGATTGGAGCTTTCCCACAGGAGACAGCGTCCGGCGGGCCATCCCGACCAGTCCGTCACCGGCTCGCTGACGACGGCATAGGTGCTGTGAAGTTCGGTGCACTGGGCCGGCAGGAGAAAGTCCGCCTCGTAGCCGGTGGCGATCACGCGGTGGCGCGCGCGGATCCGTGTCCCCTCCGCTGTCCGCAGCTCGATGCCCCGGGCCCGGGTCCGGGACTTCGTCACCGCCGTGCGGTCATAGATGCGAGTGCCGGCCCGGGCGGCGGCGGCGAGGAGCCCATGGGCCAGGCGGTAGGAATCCACCTGGGCTGCGGGCACGGAATGAATCGCGGCCGGGTAGGGGAGCGAGCTTTCGGCCGCCAGGCGCCGCCGGGACCACCATTCCACCTGGAAACCTGCCTGGCGGCGCGCGGCGAACTCGCGTTCGAGCAGCGGCAGATGGGTCCGATCTTTGGCGAGCCACAGGCTCGATTTGCGCTGGTATCCGCAGTCGATTTGCAGGTGCCGCACCAGGGCTCCGATCGCGGTGACCGCATCGCGGCACCGCCGATAGCTGCGGATCGCGTGATTGTCGCCCAGCCGGCGCATGAGTTTATGCAACGGCTGATCGATCTCGTACTGAAGCAGACTGGTGCTGCCCGCCGTGCTGCCGTGCGCGACATCGCGGCGATCGAGCACGACCGTGTCGATGCCGGCGTCGGCCAGATGCCAGGCCACCAAGGCTCCGGTGATGCCTCCGCCCACGACCGCGACCTCGCACTCCACATCGCGTTCGAGCGCGGGGTAGTTGGCCGGCAGTCCGTCCCGAATAGGCCAGAAGGGTTTGGGTGAGAGCAGGTCCATGGATTTGAGTCGCCAATACAGTATGGCCTTGTGACATGGTGTTCCGATCGGCCCGATGAAAGTCGTTAAGTTTTTAATCTCTAGTCTTGCCCTAAGTCTGTGGGCCGTAGCCACTCCGGAAATTTCTCTGCCGATCGATCAGGTTCTGACCCCGGAGGGGATTCAATTGGCGCTCCCGGGAGTCCGGCCGAAGGCGATCGCCCTCAGTCCGGACGGCCGACTCTTGGTGACCTCCGGGGCCAACAATCGGCTGTACACGCTCGATCCCGGCCGGGGTACCTTGCTCCAGACCGTCCCTTTGCTGGGCGAAAAAGCCCAGGTGAGTTTTACCGGCCTTGCCTTCACCCCTGACGGGCGGCGCCTCTATCTGGCGGACTTCAACGGCACCATCCGAGTGTTTGTCGTGGGGCCGACTGGAACGATTTCCAATCTCCGTACCTTCGGACTGCCGCCCGCCCGGGCGCCGCGCCGCGCCGAGGAGATACCTTCGGGCCTGGCGCTTTCTGCCGACGGCCGGCGGCTCTATGTGGGGGGCAACCTGTCCAACGGCCTTTGGGAATTGGATGCCGATTCCGGCGCCGTGCTCCGGCGCTTTGAGGTCGGGGTGGAGCCTTACGATGTGGTGCTCTGCGGCGGCAAGGCTTACGTGAGCAATTGGGGCGGGCGCCGGCCCGGCGCGACTTCTCTGACCGGGCCGGCCGGCCGCGGCACCGTCGTGCGGGTGGATCCGATTCATTCGACGGCGAGCGAAGGCTCGGTCAGCATCGTCGATCTGGTCGCGGGCCGAGTCGTGGCCGAGCTGCTCACGGGCCGCCATGCGAGCGGCCTGGCTTGTTCCCCCGACGGCCGCTCCGTGGTCGTGGCCAATGCGAACGACGACACGGTCAGCGTCATTGACGCCCGCTCCGACCGGGTGGTGGAAACGATTTCGCTTCGCTGGCATCCGGAGGACCTGTTCGGGGCCAGCCCCAATGCCCTGGCCTTCGATCGCGAGGGGCGCACCCTGTTTGTCTGCAACGGGACGGAGAATGCGGTGGCCGTGATTGCCTTCCGTCCCGGCCAGTCCCACTTCCGCGGGCTGATCCCGGTCGGCTGGTTTCCCGCCGCGGTCGCCTTCGACGTCAGGCGGAATCTGCTGGCGGTGGCGAACGAGAAGGGCGACGGGCGGCAAAGTTGGCGCGAGACCAAGGCGGGCGGCTTCAATTCGCACGACTTCGTGGGCAGCGTCTCCTTTGTTCCCGTACCGACGACGGACCGGCTGAAAACGCTCACCGCGCAAGCGCTGGCGAACTACCGCCGCTCGGTCATGGCCGCGGCCATGCTGCCGGCGCGTCCGGGCGAGCCGGCTCGTCCGATTCCGCGGCGGGCGGGCGAGCCCTCGGTCTTTCGCCATGTCATCTACGTCATCAAGGAGAACCGGAGCTACGATCAGGTCCTCGGCGATCTCCCCACCGGCAACGGCCGGCCGGACCTCTGCATCTTTGGCGAGCCGTTCACGCCCAACCTGCACCGGCTGGCGCGCGAATTCGTCCTGCTGGACAACACCTACTGCGCCGGGGTGCTGAGCGCCGACGGCCATATGTGGGCCACGACCGGGATTGCCACCGACTACGTCGAGAAATCTTTTTGGGCGTTTCCCCGCAGCTACACCTATGGCGGGTGGGAGGACGGGGTCGACGCCATGGCCTATGCCCCCACGGGCTTCATCTGGGACAACGCGATGGCCCACGGCGTGACGGTTCGCAACTACGGCGAATTCATGCTGCCGGTGGTGCGATGGGCGGATCCGCGGCGAAAGGACGCGCCGGCCTACGCGGATATCCGCGCGGACTACGCCCACCGGACCGGACGGATTTCGATTGGCTGCTCTCCGGGGCTGGCTGCGCTCGGGCCGGTGTCCAAAACCGACACGATCGGATGGGACCTGGACGTCTCCGATCAATTCCGGGCCGACCAATTTATCGCGGAACTGCGCCGGTTCGAAAAATCCGGCGATTTGCCGCGGCTCATCATCCTTTACCTGCCCCAGGACCACGCCCACGGCACGGTGCCGGGTGCCCCGACGCCCGCTGCCTGTGTGGCGGACAACGATTTGGCCGTCGGCCGGGTCGTGGAAGCCTTGAGCCACAGCCGCTTTTGGCCGGATACCTGTCTTTTTTCCTTCGAGGACGATCCGCAGAATGGCTGGGATCACGTCAGCGGCTATCGGACCACGGCCTATGTGGTCAGCGCCTACACCAAGCGGCAAGCGACGGTGAGCGCCCGCTATACCCAGCCCGGGCTGCTCCGGACGATCGAACTCATCCTTGGCCTTCCGCCCATGAACCAGATGGACGCCTCGGCCCGGCCCTGGGCCGAGTGCTTTAATGCCCGTCCCGACCTGACGCCCTATGCCGCGGTGCCCAACCAGGTGCCGCTCGACCAGATCAACCCGCCGCTCAGCGCCCTGGCCGATCCGGTCCTCCGCCGGGACGCCGTGGTCTCAGCGGGCCTGCCCTTTGCGGAGGCGGACCAATGCCCGGAGGACGTGCTCAACCGCATCCTCTGGCGGGCCCAGCGCGGCAGCCGGGCCCCGTACCCGCAATGGGCCGTCCTGGCCGATCCGGCCGACGACGATTAGGCCCCGGCCGCCTTCATCAGGGCTTTGATGTAACCCAAGGCAAAGCCCCAGGCCCCGAAGCGATTGGTGTCGCCGAGGATGAAAGGCGAATGGTCGGGTACGAGCATGTGGGAATAGCCGACCTCGTGCAGGGCCCGCATTGCCGCCAGCATGTCGTTCTGGCCCTCGTCGATGAAGACTTCGAGATACTGCTCCTTCGGCACTAAGGTTCGGACGTTGCGGAAATGGACGTGATTGATGCAGTCCCGCTCCCCAAAGTAACGGATCGTCTCAAGGACGTTGCCGCCCTGTTCGGCGGTCACCCCGGTCTCCATCACGATCCCGTTATAGGGGCTAGGCATGAAGTTTACCACCCGCTTCCAGTGTTCGATGCTGTCGAACGGCGAGGCCACGCCGCGGTAGCGGGGGATCGGCGGATCGTTTGGATGCAGAGCTAGGCGCACGCCGGCTTCCTGGGCAACGGGCAGGACGGCCTTGAGGAAATACTTCATCCGCTCCCAAATTTCTCCATCCTCGACGATGCCGATCTTGGGCAGAGGCGAAGGGTCTTTCATTCGCTTGATGTCGAAGGCCCGGTAGGTCGCCCCTCCCCGGCCGGGGGTGGCGTAGAGGCCCTCGACGGCCCGGAAGCCCTCGAAATTGTACTGCAGAACGGGGATGCCCAGTCGGCCGGCGATTCGGATCGACTGTTGGATGTGTTCGATGTCCCGGTCGCGTTCTGGTAGACCGAGGACGACATTGGGGAAGGCGTGCAGCATGAGGTCACCCAGCCGGAGGCCCTGTTTGCCCACGATGTCGATGATGCGCTGCACTTCCTCCACTTTCCAGGGGCCGCTGCCGCCCCCGGGTCCGCCCCCGAGTCCGCCCAGGGAGCCGTCAAAACCTTTGACCACCGCTCCTAGGGTAAGGGAGGGGTCCATGAAGTCGCCCCGATCGGAGGGCAATGCCACGGCGGCCCACTCGACGCCGAGCTGATGGACGAAGCGAAGTAGATCGTCGGTGCCGTGCCAGCGGTCGATGCCGACGTCTATCCCCAGCTTGATGGCCGAGCGTTTGGCGGCGAGTCGGGCGGACGGCTCGGCCGCTCTGGCGGTAACGGCGAGGGAGGACATGAGGCCGGCCGCGCCGACAGCGGCGCCCACAGCGCCGATAAAATTCCGGCGGGAGAGATCAGGGGAGGGGTTCATGGGATGGGGAATATCAGGGTGCTGCCTGGGGCCACCGGGAGAAGTCGTGCCGGGGCCTCCAGCCCAGTCGGGTCTTGGTGTAGGCGACGTCGGCATGACGTTCCGCCTCCGCCGGCCCGAACATATAGAAAATCTCGTAGCCCAGGTCGGGCACCTTGAGGGCTGCAGCGGCCACATGCGCAATGTCGCGCGGATCGACAAAATGCCAGTTGGCCGCGGGCTTCTTGTTCCCGTATTTGTCCAGGAGGGTGTCTTCGTCCATGATCGAGGCCGGACGCAACACGGCGACCGGCATCTGGTGGTTGCGAAAATAATAGTGGGCGATCAGCTCCTGTTCGGCCTTGGTCAGGCTGTAGAGGCCCACTGGGGTGGGCGGGAGCTCGCGGCTGACATACTTGCCGGCCCGAAAATCGGCGCTCACGGCCGCGCAGCTTGAGATGAGGACGACCCGCTTCACGCCCGCGGCCACGGCCGAGGCGAAGAGAAAGGCGGTGCCCTTGACGTTGACGTCGAAGGGCACCCACGGATCGCCGTAGATATCGGGCCGGTTGGGCGCCATGTGGGCGATGACGATCGCGTCCATGCCCTGACAAGCCTTGGTCACCGCGGCTGGATCGCTGACATCCCCGGTCATCCATTCGGAGCCTTTGAATGCCGGCGGAGTGACGATGTCGAAGAGCCGGGTTTCGTTTTCCTCCGCCAGCACTGCGGCTAGCGCGCGGCCCAGGAATCCGGCCGCTCCAGTTATGAGAACGCGCATAGGAAAGGGCTACGGTGCTATTCGTTCGGCGAAGCGCAATGGGAAATGCCGAATTCAGATTGATTGCCGGAAGTATATCGCTGAAATTGCCGGGGTTCCGCTGGCCCCATGAAAACAGTTGCCCCATGCCCTCGGCCGAAAATTTAGACGCTGATTTGCCGACGCAACCGGCAGAATACGGTCGTTATGGTCGCAATTTGGGACTCACTTTGGCGCTCCTCGCGGTGCCTCTCCATCCTGTCGTCTCGCACAAAGGGCGCTCCGTTTCGACGGTCGATCGTATGCCGATTATTGCACCCCGTTGGGTCCCTGACGCCAAAATGGCGGTTGATCCCCGGTTTAGTCTGGACCGCGGCAATTTTGATGGGCGGTCGAATTTGCGAGACCGGAAGTAAATCAGGGCGTTCGGCCGCTGGGACGCGTCCCGGATTTTCTTCCCTGGCCGGCGCGTCGGTCTCGTGACTATCAAAGCGACTCCAAACGCACGCCACCGTTGATGCACTTGACCCTGATCGAGCCGTCACCCGATCCCAAGACGCCAATCAGCCGGGTGCGCGAGACATCCGTCTCAGTTTCTAGAGGAAGATTGCAGGAAATGCCGCCATTGATTGTGGCGAGATTGACGCTGGCACCGACAGCCTTCGGCAGTCGGATGGTCACGCTGCCGTTGACGGTGGCGACGGTCAGCTGGGTGGTGGTCGCCAGCTGATCAACTCCGGCCTGGATCGATCCATTGACGGTTTTGAGGGCGCCCTCATGCAGGCCGGTCGCACGAATGGAGCCGTTGACGGTGCTGACATTCACCAAGCCATGAGTCTCTTCGAGGGCGATACTGCCGTTGACGAGCGCGATCCGGTCCAGTTGGGCCATGGCGGGGACCATCAGGGTCAAGCGCACTTGCCCCTGTCTGTCTCGGCCCCAATTCCAGTCGAGCAGGTCATGCCAGTCCCACTCGGATTTGGGCTTGGAGGTGGTGATTGAGATCGAGTCCGGTTCCGATGTGATCTCGACGTCGATCGCCTCCAGAAACTCTTCGCTCGATCCGACCTTCTCCACCTGGATGGAAACTTCGGCTCGGTCCCAAGTCCGGATCGAGATTGAGCCGTTCGCATTTTGGATTCGGACTTTGCCGTTTCGGCTGAGGGGATGGGTTTCGGAGGAGGTCGTGGTGAATGTGGCCGCGTGGACGAGGGCGGTGGCCAACAGTCCGAGGCAGAGGAGGGGTCGGCGGAGGTACATGGGATTGCGGGTAAAACCCGGCCAGAGCGAGAAAGTCGCAGAAAGCTTGTGTGGGCGCCGCGCGCGCTCGTTAGGGGTTGGGTGCCTGTCGAGCGAGTTCGAGATTGGCGCGGGCCTCGGGATAGTCGGGCTTCAGCTGCAAAGCTTTCTCGTAGTGAATTATAGCCTCGGCGCTGCGGCCCGTCATCGCCAGGGCCGCCCCCAGGTTATTCTCGGCTTCGGGATAGCTGGGCTGTTGAGCCAGCGCCTGTTCGTATTCCGACGAGGCTTCCGCCAGGCGATGGGATCGAGCGAAAGCCACACCCAGATTGTAGTGCGCCTGCGGGTAGGTCGACCGTAGCAGGAGGGCGGCCTGAAATTGCCTGATCGACTCGGTCAGCTGGCCTTGGCCGAGCAGAAAATTTCCCCAATCGTTGTGGGCTTCCGGGAGGCTGGGTCGTAGATTCAGGGCGATCCGATAGTGCCTGACCGCCTCCGCCGGGTGTCCGCTGGCGCCCAGGGTATTAGCCAAGCTCACTTCCGCTTCGGGGAAGTTGGCGCGGATCTGGATCGCTGTCTCGAAATCGGAGAGGGCGGCGGGGACGTTTCCTGCCCGCGCCAGCACGAGCCCCTCGCAATAATAAGCCTCCGGGAATTGGGGCAGCAGGCGGATGGCCGTCCGGTACTCGGGCAGGGCGTCGTTCACACGACCGGAATCGGCCAGGGAGTTGGCGAGATTGAAGTGAACCTCGGCCAGGCCCGAGTCGATCCCGAGGGCTTGGCGATAGTCCGCGATCGCCTCCCGGGTCTGGCCCTGCTCCTGCCGAAGCGTGCCGAGATTGTTGTACGCCATCCAGGAGCGGGGATTCGCCTGCAGCGTCGCGTGGAAAAGGGTCAGCCGATCCCGGTAAATGCCGCTTTGCCGCCAGGTCATGACGGCGAGGGCCGCGACCACCAGGCTGGCCGCCACGGTCGGCCCACGAGTGTTCGCACCCGCCCGCCACTTCGCCCAAGTCGCCGCAGCCATGGCGATCACCCCGATGATGGCCAAATGCTCGTAGTGGTCGGCCACGAGCGAATATTTCATGAAGTACACGTCGGTCAGTCCGAGGACGGGGATGAGCATGACCGCGAAATATCCCAGGGCGGCTCGGAGCGATCGTCCGTACCAGCCGCGGCATAGTCCTAAGGGCGCGAAGCCGAGGACAGCGGCGGAGGCGGGCAGCCAGCTCGAAACTGCCCCCGGAAGCAATTCCCACTGCGGATAGCAAAAGCTCAAATGCAGCGGCCAAATAGCCTTGGCCAGATAAAACCACGCGATGGCCCCCGCCTCCAGAACCCGTTGGAGCGGTCCAGCCTGCCGGATGATTTCCGCCGAGTGATGGTGCTGAAACCAGATGTTCACCCCTGTCAGCACCGCCGCCACCAAGCCGAAGGGCAGGAGGCGAAGCCAATCCGGCACGGCCAGCCGCCGCTGCCAGGCGATAATGCCCAGCAGGACCACAGGCAGCATCGCAATGGAGCCTTTGCTGAGCATTCCGAGAACGAAGGCGAGCAGGCTCAGGCCGTACCACAACCAACCGCCCGCTCGGCCGCTGGGACGGTTCGACGTCACTTCGGCAGATTCGCTCCGGATAAAGGCCAGGATCGATCCCAGGAAAAATACCAGCGCCAGCAGGTTCTTGCGTTGGGTGACCCAAGCGACCGATTCGACGTTAACTGGGTGGATCGCGAAGACGAGCGCAGCCAAAAAGGCCCCGGGTAGTCGCAAGCGGCGCAAGACCGACCACAGGAGCAGGGCCGAACTCAGATGGAGCAGGAGGTTGGTCGCGTGGTAACCCACCGCGTGCATGCCCCAGCAGCGCCATTCCAGCCAGAGGCTGGTCGAAGTCACCGGCCAATAGTCCGGCGCCTCTGTCGTGCACCAGAACCGCCTCAGCCCGTCGGAAGCCCGGATCAGCGGATTTTTGGTCAGGAAATGGTCATCGTCCCAAACAAAACCCCCGTGCAGCGCGGGCCAGTAAGCCAGCAGGGTCAGCCCGCAAATCGCCAGAATTCCCCAGACCAGCCTCTTTTCCCCTCCTTGAGAGTTCCTGGATTCTGCGGGGCTCATTGCTCGAAAATGACAAACGTCGTCGATCCAGGGCGCGTCAACTCCCTTCCCGGGCTAGTTTTAAGGCAATCTGTCATTAGTCACTAACATTTAATGACTTAAGGATCCGATTGTCCTGCCCGTATGGACTGGAACCTAAGGGCATTGGGCCGGGTCCAACCGCGTAGTAGCAACCTTATAACCCCCGAAAAAGGAGTTTATGAACGAGAACTATACCATCGAAGAATCGCCCAGCGGCTGGCATCGGTTTCGGGACCAAATCCCTGTCATTCTGGCCACGGTTATTCTGGTCGGCCTGGCGGTCGGCTGGATCTATACTCGCTCCGCGTCCCGGGAAGAGGCGGCTATCACCCCGCTGCGGGAACAAAACGAAGCTCTTCGCGCCCAAGCGGACGAAAATCAACGCCAGCTTCTGGCCACGACCGAATTGCTGCGCGGGGCCATCTCGCGCCACGAAGGTGAACTGTTCAAGTCGGACGAGGAGATTCAGAAGCTGAATGGCGACCGCATCAACAATCTGGCCGATGCCATCGCCCAAAAGGTTACACCGGCCCTTCCCCGCCAGACACCTGAGGAATTGGCCAAGCTGCAGGAGGAGGAGGTCGATCAGATTTCCTCCCGCACGGCAGAGAAGCTCCGGCCGGCGCTGGGAGAACTCAGCGAAAAGCAGCAGGCGATCAATGGCCAGGTGGTCGCGGGCTACAATCAGCGCATCCAGACGTTGAATGCCAAAGTCCAGGAGACGCAGGCGGCGGCGCAGGACGCTTTGGCGCTGTCTCATGAAGTTTCTGCCCTCTATCTCAATTCGTTCAACGATCAGGGCGTGCTAGTGCGCTTGTTGTCGTTGCCGGCTGAGGTCGTGCGCGACACGGCGCAGGGCAACATCATCACGAGCCGCCAGCGCAAGAAAACGGAGTCCCAGTTGGATCAAAAGATGCGCGAGATCGAGGAACGGCTGCAGCAGATTCAAGCCCAGGGCGGTTCCGCTCCCATGGCGACGAATTGAGCGAGACTGAATCGCCGTCTCGTTTAGTCCTGCAAGGTGATTTCGCTGCTGTCGCGTAAGATAAATTGCGCGAATAGCTGAGCCGAGGGCGGCCCGCTGGTTCCACGGTAAGCCTGGATCAAGCGGCCGCCCAGGATGCCGGGTGCGACGTAGACCCCGCCATTGGCGGAAACGGTCGCCGTCGATCCAGCCACAGTGCCGTTGAGGTTGTAGAAAATGTAACAAGAGTCAGTGGGATGGGTATTGTTAATCGTGAGGGTAAATTTGGGGCAGACGACGCGCTGGACGCAGAGGAGCCAGAGGCGGCCCCCCGTGCTGCCGCCGCCCTGCCAGTCTTGCGCCTGTGCTGGGGTGAGCGCGGCGGTCCAGGTTGGGGGCAGCATGGCCGCGGCGTCGGTCCAGTTCGTATTCCAAATGTCATTGAAGAGGGCAAGATTCGCCGGATCTTGCGAGTTCGCGGAATTGGGCCAAGCCGGCAGGACCAGCATGCCAGGCGGTGCCATTAGGGAGACAAAAAGGAAGCGCTGTTGATTTGCTTCGTTGGTCGGCCCGAGCAGCAACAGCCGCGTATTCTGTGCCGGATTAATCAGGATACTGGCCAACTGCGGCTGGAGGGCAGGGGAAGGCGCGATTCCGAGTTGCGGAGAACTGCCGAGTTGCCGGGCGAGTTTGGCAAACCAATCGAAGGTATTGGTGGTGCCTGGCAGAACGGCGAGATTGGTGGACATCGAATAGTTCGTGGCATCCACGCCAGTCGGAATGGCGCCAGGAATAGCCGCCACGTTGGTCCCCTCCAAATCGGTCGATTCAAAGGAAGCCTGCGCGGCGGCCGCGAGGTTCTGCAGAGTGGTGTTTTCGGCCGCGACGCGACTGAGCAGGATCTGTCGTCCGAGACTCGGTGTCACGACCGCCAGCAAGATGGAAATCAGGGCGCAAACACAGATGAGTTCGACGAGGGTAAATCCGAGCGTTCTCGGATCGTGGGTTGGCTTAATGCACAGCATAGGCAATTTGATAGGTGGCTTGGAAAAACGAAATGAGGACGATGCCGGTGCCGCCCACCACTGCTAGAACGAGCAGCGGGTTGATTACAGCAATCGCAGCCTCCGTCTTGCGTCGGGCCTGGGCCTGAAAGTGAAGGCTGACCCGATCCAAAGCGGCCGCGATCTGCCCCGATTTCTCGCCGGTCTCAATCGCCAGGCAGGCGAGCGATGGAAATATGCCGGTGGCCGAAAGGGCATCGGAGAGTGTGGCTCCTTGCTCCGTGATCAAGCGCCGCGCTTTCGCCAAACCTGCCCGAAATGCGTGGTTTCCCACCAAGCGTTGACAAAGGTCAAGATTGGCGGGCGCAGGCTGGTTAGCCAGGTAGAGCGACCGATAGATCTTGCAGATCAAAGCGACGGCAGCATCCCGATAGACTGAGCCGACAATGGGGAATTGGAGTAGCCAGCGGTCGATGCGGACTCCGGCGCGGGCATGGCGGCGGAGGGTGGCGATCAGTCCCAGACCGCCGGCGGCAAAAGCGATTACGATCGGCAGGCCATGGCGCAAAAGGCCAGCCGCGCCAATCACGGCGCGTGTCAGAGGCGGCAGTTGACCGCCCATGGATGAAAGCAGTTCGGTGAGTCGAGGAAAGACGATACCAAGCAGCGCCCAATAAAGGCCACCGGCCAAGCCGATGATGAACGCGGGATAGGCGCAGGCTTGCCGGATTTGTCGGCGATGGGTCTCTTCGTAGGCGATGCGCTCCGCGAGGTCGGCCAGCCGCTTTGCGAGCAGGAGGGAGCCGCCCTCCTCGCCCGCCTCGATCACTGCAATCATTCCGGCGGGAAAACTGCGATGAAATCGCGCCAGAGCGCCGGATAGTCCTGATCGCGATTCGGCCACGGCGGTATGGACCTCCCGTAATAATCTCCGGGTGCGTGCATCGGGAAACCGGCTTTGGAGACTGCCGAGGGCATCCGCAATCAATACGCCGGACGACAAGAGCATTTCCATTTGCTGAAAAAACAAGATCTGATGCCGGGGGGACAGCCGGGTCCTCGCCGCTAGGCGAGCCTGTGCCTTTGTGCTCAAGGGGCAGGAAGTCTGAGCCGAATCTGCTGTTCACCGATCGGGCAGCGCACGGTCAGCCGGCCCCGCTGCAACAAGATCGCCTCGTCCGAAATCGCCCTAATGATGAGCCCCTCCACCGACTCGCCAGGGCTGAAAATGTGACCATTGATGCAGGCGCACGCCGACTCGGGACGGGGCCGCAAGAGAACGGAGTCCACCCGGAAGGGGGCCTCACGGGTGGCCATTGGGGGATGCCATCTGACCCGAAAGGGGTTGGGCAACTCTTCGTCGGTCTCCCGGAAATTTTGGCTGACCGCGTCGATTACGCCGTCGGCATTTGGCACGACGAGGACCGGCGGGTTAAGTTCACTCGAGAATGAGGCAGGATTTGCTACGGCCGCGGGTGGGCTTATCCGCCAACACGTGGCGGTCGAAAGCTCCGCCTGCGAGATGATAGGCGCATCGAGCAAACTCCATTCCGCGATTAATGGCGGTGGGACCGGATGGGCGGCGGCCGAGCAAGCGGTGAGGATGGCCAGGGAGCTGAAATACATCGGGCTCATGCGGGAATAATAGCAAGGTGACTGAGACTGGGGCCCCTTAGTTAACGGTTCGGCGGCGGCGCCCGGTCACCGGTTTCGGTTCGCCAGCTTTTTTGGCGGCTTTTGCTGCCTCCTGCTCCGACTTGTGGCGGGCATCGGCTTCCTTCTCCTTCTGTTTACGGTGGGTTTCGAGGGCGCGCAGGGCAGTATCAAAAGCGCTGCCGGGCGAGTCCGCATCCAGGCAGTCTATGAAAGTGCGAATGCCGAAAAGGGCGGTTGCACCCAGGCGGGATGAGCCGGCTGGGGCCTCTGCGCGCGCAGGTGATGGGCCGGCCTTTGGCGCGGTCGGCGCTTGGAGCGGGGTGGGCGGAGAGGATCGGGAAGATTGTGCAGCAGGGCGCCCTCCTATTGCCGAGGTAGATGGCACTTTTACGCGTGCGCTCAGGTCCCCCCGCTGAGAGGGAGTGTGCGGGACATAGCCGCGGACGGATCTTGCACTGGGGCTGGAGCCGCCAAGCAAACGGCCCGCCAAGGATCCGCTGCCCGCTCCGACGGCGGTGGTGGCCAAGGCAGTGGCAGCGCCCGCCATCAGTCCGGTGGCGAAGGTGGACAGAAACGTGCTGGCGGCGCCGGCGCCTTTGACGAACGAACCGACGAGTTTGGGCGTCTTCCGCGCGACGTAGACGGCTAGGAAGACGTAGGCGATCAAGTAGCAGGTGATTACGAGTCCGATCAGTTCGCCGCCCGTGCCGATGGCTGCGATTGCCGCGGTAACACTGTATCCAGCTCCGGCCAGGTCCTGGTTAGTGCCGGCATTGCTGCTCGCGCCTGGTCCGAGAATGATCGCTTTGAGCACCACTCCCATGAGCGCGTCGACAAAAAGCATGATAAGTTGATAGGCCGGTACAGCCACGCTGAGGGAAATCAGGGAACGCAGGACGCCGTAAAAGGCCGATTCCGTGGCGGGCAAAAGCCACAAAGGCAGCGCCAAAAGGAGCATAAAGAGTTCGACTTCGATTAGCGCCCCTACGGCCGCGGTGAAGCAGAACGCAACCATCCGGGTCAGAATGATTCCGATGCTGCGGCCAAGCCAATCGACCGCAGCACGAAAATTCGTCATGAAGCCGACCGCCCCGGCTGCGGCCTGCTCCACCTTTTCCGAGAACCAGGCTTTGGCCCTTTGGGCCAGGGTAGGAGCGGCGCCGAGGGTCGGGAGAAGCTGGCAATCTAAATAAGTCAGGGTGTCCGTCACGACCGCTTTGGCGAACAGTTGCCGGGCGTCTTCGAAACCGGCGTTATTGGCAGGTGTATTCGGCAGAGTGAGGGCCTTGGCGGCCATGGCGTCGTCCGGTGCGAGCGCGGTAGCCAACGTTGTGAGGGCGGTGGTCTGGCCGAGGGGGAATGCGACTTGCAAGGGGCTGGAGATGGTGAGGGCGGCGAGGTCGATCGCCAGCTGCCCGAAGTTCTGGACCACGGCTCGCCCGACATAGGCGCGGACTTGGTCATCCGGGTTTTGCGGGTTGGACCACACTGATGAGTCGAGAAGAGGCAATTGCCCGGTCTTCCCTTCCAACGCCAGTTCGGCATTGACTGACTCCGCCATCGCCTCATACCAGCCGCCGATCTGAATCATTTCGTCCCGCGTGCCGCTGGGGGGATGGAGGGCCACGGCTCTCCGGGCCACTGCGTTGCGGATCGATTCCATCCGTGCTTGAGCTAGATCTAGCGCCCCCATGCTCCCGGCCGAAAAAAGCCCGCTCATCGCCTGCGTAGCCATGGCTTGCACTGCTTGGGAGACCGCTCCATTGACGGTCATCAACAGGGCGTAAGTCAAAGGGGTGTTAGCGATCAAGAGGACACCGATCAGGAGGCGAAAATAGACCTGGCAGAGCATGGCCAAGGGGTGGCGTCCGGTGAGTGTTTGACGGCCAATGAGCGATCGCTGCATGGCGACGATGCCGCTGATACCCAAAGCGACAATAATGCTGCTCCAGTAGAGCTGGTGGAAAGCGCCGTTGGCGATTGCCTGGAAGGGATTGAATCCCAAGAAGGCCAGGGTGGGACCGCCGCCGCTTGCTCGGTAGGCATCGGCAAATTGCACGATGCTGTCGCTGCCAAACCCTGAGCTCCCGCCGATCGCCTGGCTGAGTTCGGCTTGGGAATCGACGATTCCGGCGGAAATGGTCGTTCCCCCAATCGCTGAGGCTAGCGGAGCGCCGTCCATGGCTCGGCCCGATCAAGGCGGTAGGTCCAGACGAATCTCGTCGGCGTTTCGCCGCGCCTGCATCTCGTCTTGCAGGAGCTGGCTTTGTGATGTGACGCCCCGCAGAACCGCCTCATGCGCATCGGCCGCCTGCGCCGCAGTCTCCAGTAAAATGGAGTTGGCATTGGCCAGAAACTGCGCTTGCACATGCTCTTGGTCGGTCAAAGTTTGCGCTCCAACTGCCTTGGTTTGAGCGTCTTGATTCGCGGCCGCCAGGCCCTGCAGGTTGAGGCGACGTTGCCGTCCGCCCTGCAGCCAATCGCCATTCATGAGATTGGCGACGTCGGTCGAGGCGCTGACGCTTAGATTGTATTGATCTTCGGCCGAACGTGCGGCGTACCATTGCAAGTAGGAGATCTCCGGAGCGGCCATGCCGGCGGAAGAACCGATACGGGTGATGGCTGGGTTGACCAGAACAGAGCGATAGAACGCCTGGGGATTTTCCACCGCCTGGATCCACTGGTCCAGCGACACCCCGAGAAAAGCATCGAGCTGATGGTTGGTGTTGTAGAGCGCGCTCAAATCCGCGCTTTCTTGCCCGGGATTGCCCCGGACCAGGGCTTGCAACTGGGACGCCGTCAGAGAAGCGAGAAACGGGCCAGCTTCCCGGGGATTTCCCAGCGCGACTGCCAACTGCACCAACTGATCAAATTGCTGGGTAGAAACTCCGAGCAACGAGCCCAGTCGGTCAAATTCCTGTTCGGCTTGATGCAGCAGGTTGATAGTCTGGGCGACATTGGCCGGATCATACACGACGTCACCTACGCCGAAGATCGCCCAGCTACGTACAGGAAACGAAAGTGCAAACAGCAGCGTGAACCGCCCGAGATATTTCATCGCTCGCCGGGGCTATCGGACAGGTTCGGACAGGGAAGGGTCCGGGGCTTGGCGCGAGGCGAAATTGAGGCCGCCGTAGTTGCCGGCCGGATAGAGCAGGGGAGGCGTGCCCCCCGCGCCGGCCCGGTCCTCTGGATCGCTGGAAGCCACGGCGTGCTCATACCAATATTCCTGCATGAGCTTCTGTCGCTCGTCGCGGCGGGCGGAATCGACCGCGGCGCTCTCCATCGCCGATAGGGCCGCTTTGGGCGCGTGGGTGGCGGCGAGCGACGCGCATCCGGCAATGGCCAGAGCCAGCAGGGCGTGCGCCGAAGCGGCGCTGGCGGATGAAACAAAGCTCATGGGAGGGGAGGCGCTCATCCCGATTTAAGCAAGCGGGAGGACGCGATTCCGGCGGGATGCTCCCGCGCGAACTGGCGGATGGCATCTGGACGGGAAAGACCGGCGTCTTGGTAGGCGGCGAGGGCCCGCCGATCCTCCGGCGAGTTGGCGGTGAAGGCGTACTTGAGCGGCGTGGAGACACTGAGGAGATGGAGGGAACGCTGGCCATGCGGAGTTTTCTGAATGAGAACGAACTCTGCATGGCGCCCCGGTACCGTGTTGATCGACTCGATGCACGCCAGTTCCGCGGCGCTAAGGCTCTTCTCCTGGCCGATCAGACGGGCCTTATCGTAATTGTCCTGCTTGAGAACGAAAAGATTGTCGGCCGCGCCCACAAATGCGTTTCGGGCCTGGCGATGGGCGAGAAAATCTTCCAGCCCCTGGGAAATCGCGCCAACCGTAACCCCGGTTTTGCGAAGCGTCCGGAAGCAGTACTCCATAAATTCCGCGGTCGCCTCGTCCTTCAGCATGATTCCCGCTTCGTCAAAAATCAGAAACTTGGGATCGCCGCCGCCCTCAAGTGAGAGACTGGCCACCGCGCTGACAATCGAGTTAAAGATGACGCGGGAGAGATCGGCGTCGCGCTGGTCATGGACGACACGCTTGAGATCGAAGACGACGACGGGCGCCGCAAGATCGATCTGGGACGGCCCATCGAAAAGATTGGCGAAAGAGCCGTCCTCGCACCAGAGGGCGAGGCGCCGGGCCAGCTCAGCGCCCCGTTCGTCTCGCAAGAGTGCCGCCCGCACGTGGCGCAAGAACACGGTCTGCTGCAAGTCGCGGAAATAGGCTCGGCGTAGGGCCTCCTCTAGGACTATGAGGTGCTCGCCGGCGAGCCGCTGCTGCCGCTCGCGCACCAGACCTTCCAGCCAAAGGGCGCGTGAGCGAAGGATTTCCGGGTCTGGCACCGTACCGGCAGGCAACCAGAGGGGATTGAGTCGGTTCGCCCGGCTTTTCAGGTTGTAGTCGATGTAGAGGCCGCCG
>Ga0302320_10006578_pt1 | contig 25752 bp, 25 predicted proteins | sample Bog_T0_3_FD_202130 | JGI IMG/M metagenome (GOLD analysis project Ga0302320, IMG submission 202130) | Peat permafrost microbial communities from Stordalen Mire near Abisko, Sweden - Bog_T0_3 | ecosystem: Environmental > Terrestrial > Soil > Wetlands > Peat | place: Sweden: Abisko, Stordalen Mire... | reverse complement strand
TTCATGTATATTATATCCTGATTATTCAGGTTTATTACTCTCAGCGGGATGTTCAAAAGCATTCCGGCATCTATTTTAATAATTCTGCGCGTGATCTTTTCCTCCGCTATGCGGTATAACCCGACCCAAAGACTCGGCATTGTCAGGTCAACCGTCGCCGGAACAGCCAAGCGGCGCCGGAAAGGGTCACCAAGCCGATTATGGTCAGCGGCAAAAAATCAGAGAGGAGCTGTGCGAAACCTGCATCCTCCAGGTAAACCCGCTTGGTGAGGTCAAGCGCGTAACGCAGGGGATTGATGACCATGGCGGATTGGAGGAATGCCGGCATGCTGGTGAACGGTGTGTTCAGGCCGGAGAGGAGGGCGAACGGCATCACCATGAGGAATGCGTAAAGCATTGCTTGCTGCATGGTCTTTGCGATGGAGGAAACGAAAAGGCCGAGGCCGACTGCGGCCAACAGGAACAGCCCCAACCCGGCATAAAGAACGACAAAGGAACCAGCGAATGGAATGTGAAACCAAAACTGCGCGATCAACAGAATGGTTGTCGATTGAGTCAAGCCGATGATCATGTTGGGGACGGCCTTTCCAATCATGATTTCGAACGGTCGAAAAGGAGTGACCAACAGTTGGTCGAACGTTCCCTGTTCGCGCTCACGGGCGACCGACATGGCCGTAAGCATCAAGGTGCCCATCATCGTCAGCGTGCCGATCAGGCTGGGAATCATGCTCCAGCGCGAATCGAGATTGGGATTATACCATGAACGGGTGACGATCCGAACCGTTGGGCTGGCCTGACCATGGCTGGCTCGCCAACTGGCGTTGAACGCTTCAACCACGCTCCGGATATACCCTAAGGCTGTGCCGGCGGTATTGGAATTGCGGCCATCGGCGATCACCTGAACCTGTGCGGGTTCACCGGCGAGCAGGTGCCGCTCAAAGTCCTGGCCGATTTGGATGACGAGTAGCACGCGGCTACCGTTGATCCAGGTGGAAATGTCTTCGGCCCGGTCAAGATTGGCCTGGCGCCGAAAGATTCCGGATCCGTCCAGATGGGAGATAAATGCGGTCGAGGCGGCGCTATGGTCTTGGTCAAAGACGGCGTAGGGCACGGAGTTGAGATCGAAACTGGCAGCGTAACCAAAAATCAAGCATTGTAGAATCGGCGGCAGAAAGATGATGAAACGACTGCGGGGATCCTTGAGGACGGCGAGAAATTCCTTCCGGATCAGCGCCAGGATGCGAAGTAGAGAGGAGCGCATATCAATGGGTCAGGAAAGTTGTTTCCGGGTGACCAGCCGGGTTAAAACCAACAATGCTACCGCCATCGCCGCCAAAACCCCCAAGTTCAGCCTGACCACGCTGCCGACGTTGCCGGCGAGATAAATGGTTTGCATCAGCGCCACCGCGTATCTCGCCGGCAGGGCGTAGGTGATTGCTTGGATGAAAACTGGCATACTGCGCAGGTCGTATAGAAAGCCCGAAAGCATCATCGCCGGCAGAAAAGTCAGAGTCATGGCCAATTGGCTGGCGAGGAACTGGCTCTTTACCAAGGTTGATATGAGCAGCCCTATTCCCAAGGCCACCAGGAGATATATTATTGAGGCGAGGCAGAGCAGGAAAAGGGAGCCGCGCAGTGGAACATGGAAAAGAAACTGGCCAGCCAGGAGACAGAGCACGAAACCGATCATGCCCAATCCGAAATAGGGAATGAGCTTGCTAATGAGAAACTCCCCCGCTCGCATGGGAGTGACGAATAGGGCTTCGAGCGTTCCCCGTTCCCATTCCCGGGCGACCACCATGGCGGTGAGGAACGCTCCGATAATAGTCATCACCAAAACAATCAGGCCCGGAACCAGAAAATAATGGCTGTCGTTGCCTTCGTTGAACCACATCCGGTCAACCACGATCACCGGGCCGGCGGAGACCAAGGCATCAGCTCCGGCCCGCGCCGCGCTCCATTCGGCGACCGGCCCCTGAGCATAGCCTTGCATAATGCGCGCCTGGTTCGGGTCAGAGCCGTTGACCAGAATCTGGACTTCTGCATCGCCCGAATGCCAGCACCGGGTGAAATCGGACGGAATCCGCAATACTCCGTCCGCGCTCCGGTCCAGCAACATTTTATTTGCTTCGGCCATCGAGTGAGACACTGTCACCTTGAAATAAGGTGAAAGTCGGAAAGTTCCGATGAGGGCGGCGCTGTCTGAAGAGACGTCTTCGTCCACCACAGCGACGGAAACTTTGTTGACATCAAGTGAGAGCCCATACCCGAAGAGCAGAATCATCATCAGCGGGAAGACGATACCGATGGCGATACTGCTCGGATCGCGAAGAACCTGACGCGTTTCCTTGAGCGTCAGGGCCCGAATGCGCCGCAATTTTGCCGACCAATCTTTCATGCCGACCCCTCCTTGGATTTGCCCGCCGGTTTACCGCGCGCCTCCAGGACAATGGCGATGAAGGCGTCCTCCATCGTCGCCTTACGGCCTGCCTCCGCTGGCGCGTGGGCGCGGAGTTCCGCTGGGGTGCCTTGGGCCAGCACCTTTCCGTTGTCGAGGATTGCGGCGCGATCACAATACTCGGCCTCTGCCATGAAATGGGTGGTCACGATCACCGTCACCCCATTCGAGGCCAGCGCCGTGATGCGCTGCCAAAATTCGCGTCGGGCAAAGGGATCGGCACCGCTGGTCGGCTCGTCCAGGAAAAGAATCTCGGGCCGATGCAGGAGGGCGGCGGCCATGGCCAGACGCTGTTTGAACCCTCCCGGCAGTTGCGCACTGGGCAGACGGACGAAGGGTTCGAGTTTGAACTGGCTTAAGGCCCACTTTATCCGTTCGCGCTTGTTCTCGCCGCCAAGTCCGTAAGCTCGCGCGAAAAAATCCAGATTCTCACCGACCGTCAGTTGCCCATAGAGCGAAAACTTTTGCGCCACATAGCCCAAATGTTGCCGGGCTGAGGCGCTGGCCTGGCGCACATCGATTCCCGCCACTGTCAAGGTGCCTCCCGAGGGGGGCAGGAGTCCGCAAAGCATGCGGAAGGTGGTGGTCTTGCCGGCTCCGTTCGGTCCGAGCAGACCGAAAATTTCCCCCCGCTTGACGCTGAAACTCACATGGTCAACGGCAACAAATTTTCCGAATCTCCGATCGAGATCGTGGACTTCGACAATCGAGTCGTCGCGGTTTCCGCTCATAGCGGGTTCTTCCGGCAGATGCACCTTTTTAGCTAATGGCTTTGCTCCTTGAGCCTGTTTCATGAGCACCATGAATCCATCCTCCAACCGGGCGGGCGTCGGTTGGGCTGACGTATCGCCAAACATGACGGATCCGGAAAGACCGGAACTGGCCTTGCTGACCAACCTTACAAGTCCGCCCTCCGGCACGGCATCGATAATATCTGGCTCGTTCAGTAGCTGGGCCTGGAGATCCCGCGCCTTCACTCCTTCCGGCGGCTGGGCAAGGAAGGTGCGGCCGAGTGCCAGTCTGCTAACGTCCGCCGGTGGCCCTTCCGCCAGTTTTTTCCCCTCGTTCAGGACCAGAACGCGTTCGCACACTTCCGCTTCGTCAAGATAGCTGCTGCTGAGGAGGACGGTCAGACCCTTTTTGACCAGTTGATGGATGATCTCCCATAGCTCCCGGCGGGAGAGTGGATCGACCCCGACGGTCGGCTCGTCCAAGAGCAGTAATTCGGGGGTGCGGACGAGAGTGCAGGCCAGGCCGAGCTTTTGTTTCATCCCGCCGGAAAGTTTTCCGGCCAGCCGTTTTTGAAATGGGTCCAAGCCGGTCATTTCCATCAGGCGCGTGAATTGCGTCTGCTTTTCTTCGGCCGTGACACCATGCAAATCAGAATAGAGGTCCAGATTCTCTTGAACCGTCAAATCGTCATACAGTCCAAATTTCTGCGGCATATACGAAATCCGCGATTGGATCGCTTGTGGATCCTTGGCCGCGTCAACCCCAAGCACGTTGACGATGCCACTGTCGGACTTCATCAGTCCGGCCAGGAGGCGTAACAGTGTTGTCTTGCCGGCTCCGTCCGGCCCGATCAAGGCGGCGAGTTCACCCTGGCCGACGGAGAAAGAAATGTTGTCGAGCGCCAGCACCGATTCACCGGTCTCGCGGCGAAAGGATTTGCAAACGCCCTCCATCTGCAAAGCCAGAGACGAAGCGGGTGTCGTCATGGCGATGAAGCGGTTGAAAGCGCCTTCGCCGGCTCCCGCGTCATCGTCTCCCAGCCTCCGCCCAACGTCTTGCAAAGAGCGATAAGATCTAGCGAAATCGCCTGATCGCTCACCGCCAATTGGTCTTCGGATTGGTAGAGCGAGCGTCGAACATCGAGGACGTCGAGAAAACTGACGCGCCCTTTGGCGTATAAACCGTCGGCCATATCCAGTGAGTGCTGATTTTCGGCCACTTCGTCGGCAAGCGCCCGATGGCGGTTCTGCTCCTGCGCATAGGTCACCAGGGCGTTCTCCGCCTCTTGCAGAGAAATCAGCACGGTCTTCTCATATGTTGCCATCGCCGCCTCCTGGACAGCGGTTTGGCCCCGCACTTCCGCACGCACCCGGGCAAAATCGAGCGCCCGCCATTGCAGGCTCGGTCCAACCGACCAGAAAAGGCTGCCGGGCTCAAACCATTTGCTAAGGCTGATGCTTTCCGTCCCGACGTCTCCGGTGAGGGATAGCTTGGGATACCAGTCCGAATTCGCCACGCCGATGCGGGCAGTCTCGGCCGCCAATTGCCGTTCGGCCCGGCGCACGTCCGGGCGGCGGCGGAGAAGATCAGAGGGCAGCCCAATCGGAACTTCTGGCGGTGCTGGTGGCACCGGCATGGGAGGGGAAAGTTCGGCCACCAGTTCGCCCGGTTCCTGGCCGAGCAGAACCGCTATACTATACATGGCCGTCCGCACGGCGGTATCAAGCGGCGGAATCGCCGCATGCATTCCCGCAAGCAAAGCCGCTGACCGCGTGACGTCCAGTTCGTTCGCGACGCCGCCTTGAAAGCGGTCACGGGTGAGTTCCAAATCTTCCTCCTGAAGTTTGAGGTTTCGCTGCGCGATTTCCAATCGGCACTGGCTGCCCCGTAATTCAACATAATTTCTCGCCACCTCGGCGAGCAAGCTCACCATCGCATCGTTTCGAGCCTCCATCGCTCCTTCCCATTCCGCAGTGGTCGCTTCGAGGGCACGGCGTTTGCCACCGAAAATATCAATTTCCCACGAAGCGTCGAAACCGGCGTTATAGACGCTGTATTCAAAAAGGTTCGACGGCAACGGCAGTCCTCCGATGAGCGGCTGGTTCTGGCTCTGTTTTGCTCTGGCAAAGGAACTCGAAGCGTCGAGCGAAGGGAGAAAATCAGCCGCGCTCCCTTCCCGCACCGCGCGGGCTTGCCGCAGCCGGGCTTCCGCCACGCGCAAATCGAGATTCGATCTCGCCGCCCGCTGGATGAGGGAGTCAAGTTCGGTATCATTAAACGAGGTCCACCAGGCGGAGGCTGCGGACGCACTGTCAGTCAGCCCATTTGTCACAGACGAGCTCCAGGCAACTGCTGCATGGGCGGCGGGGCGGTGATAGTCCGGGCCGACGGTGCAACCGCCGACACCTACTATGCCGACTACTGCCACGCCTCTGAAAAAATTTGCCCACGACATATGTTCAACACTTTTTCTATGGTTGGCTTTGGGCGGGCGGATTTAATTCCAAGGACACGTTCGCCGGCATTCCAAGTCTCATTTCGTTTTGGGGATCCTGCACAAAAACGCGAATTTCATAGACCAGGTTTGGGCGCAGATCCTTTGTCTCGACAGCTTTGGGTGTGAATTCGGCGACGGAAGAAATAAAACCGACCCAACCGGGGATGGTCTGGTTGGGAAAACTATCCGTGCTTATCGACGCTTTCATCCCCTCGTGAACCTTTCCCAAATCAGCCTCGGAAACATAGGCCCGGATCCACTTTGGATCGGTGATGGCCAGATTAAAAACCGGCCTTTGAGGGGATACCATCTCGCCGGGCTCCAAGAGCCTGGAGCGCACCACGGCATCGCACGGGGAAACAAGTTCGGCGTCGGCCAATTCCCGCTCTGACACCGTCAACCGCGCCTGCGCCATGTCCAAGGCGGCTTTGGCACTATCGAGGTCTTGTTGGCTGACAGCCCGGCCGGTGGTCAGTTCTGCCAACGCCGTCAACCGACTCCATTGCTGTTTGGCATTAACCAGGTCTGCTTTCGCCATCGCCGCTTCAGGCTTGAGCCGGCTCGTGTCCAGACGGGCCAGAATCTGTCCGCGCTTGACCCTGTCCCCTTCCTGAACCAGCACATCAGCGATGCGCTCGCTGTCGTTGAAAGCGAGTTCGACCTGACGCAGATCAACATTCCCATACAGAACCAATTTATTCTTTTCCTTTTTCGAGTTTTCCCACGACCGCCCCAGTCCGAAGCCAATCGCGAGAACTGCTAAAATTGCCAATATAATTATTCCAGCGACAAATATTTTTTTCTTCTTTGAGGGGGGTGGCGAGGTTTTGGTTTCGGGCTTTGGTTCGGCTTTGGCATCGGGTTTAGATCCAGTTCCTTTGGCTTCATTTTTTCTGATCTCGCGCTCAGCCTGCTCCCAGTCCTGAACTGCCGGATCGCTCTGGTGGCTTCGCTCCTCGTGGATTTCATACGCTCGCTTGGCGATCTGCGGCGTCGGATCGGACTGTGGCGTGGCGTTGCCTTCAGGCTGAAGATCAGCGTTGGCTTCGGGCTTAGGCTCGGACTTATTCATTGAGATTGTGACGGATTGTTACCTCAATGCTTTTTGTCATAGGGACATCCGCTCATTTCAACTGGCGGATAAAACTGCGGCGCTTCCCAGCGATCAAGCATTCCGTAGTCGCGGATGATGCGGACCTGGCGATGACGCAATTCGCGTCCGGCAGGTTTTGTCGGCCGCCAGGTGCTCGCGGCGGCTGCATCCTTCCATGAAACCAAAAGCAGCAGCTTGCCTGGGTTGGTAATGCTCTCAAAAACATCCTGATCGAGCACGCCCGACGTTCCAATCGCAGGCAGCTTCAAATCTGCTGGGAGATCGGAACTCGCCGGCGTTTTATCTTGATCGGCCAGTTCGCTGATTGTGGCGACCTTTGATGGGCCGACTCCAGTTTCATCGAAATGTTGTTCCTGAAGTTTTTGACCTTCGGGAATATGTGTGTCCGCCGTGATTTCGCCTACGCGCAAATGATAATCCTCGAAAATCTCACGCCGGCCTTTTCCCTGAATTTCGTGATGCACCCCAAGCGTCCGCCAGCGAATAACGGCTTTCTCGTCCCGCCAGGTGGACAGCGATAAAATGCGTCCTTCCGTCCGTTTGCTTCCGAAACGCTCGTTGTCAATAAAACCCTCAATCTTTTCCAATTCGGGTTTCAATATTTTAGCCAGCGCAAGGTAGTCATCCTTGCATTCCTTTTTCGGTTTAACTTCAAATATAACAGCGAACATGTTTTCTCCTTGTTTTTAGTTTCGGTAAGACGGCAATTTACTCGGCAGATCATTTCCGTTCAGAAAAGTTTCGGCTTCGCGGTAAAGGGCGAAACGACCTTCTTCCAAGTGCATCAGGTGCGTGGCGCGACTGATTTTCACCGAGCGCCGCACCGGTGAATTTATTAAGGCATCAAAAAGCCAGCACGCATCAGCCTCCGTGCTCGCCTTGTCCCATTCGCCGCGAATGATGCCAACCGGCACCCGAATATTGGCTGGATCATAGGCGAGTTGGCCGGCCCCTGCCAATGCGATGTCCTGCCATGGACCACTCGGTATCTTCACACTCGCTGGCGAGCGCGTCTGGCTTTCGGCGTCTGTATCCAGATAAAGTTGTCCCCATTCATCGAAATCCTGACGATTGAGTACCGCCGGCTCGCCGCACGGAACGTCTTGCGTGAAGCGCTCCCATTGCTCCTGAAGCGAGACGAGCCGCCACGCGGGATAATTTTGCGGTTCCGCTTGTTTTTGTCGCCTGGAAATCGGCGCAAAAAAGACAAGCCGTTCAATAAGTTGGGGACAACGCCCCGCTAACAATCCCGCCGCAATCGTGCCCCATGAATGCGCGATGATCGAAATTTTTGGGATGCGATGATGATTACAAATAAAACGCGTGGCCTGCTCCAGTTGCTCACTTGCCGACTCGGCTTGTCCCAGAGCTGGTTTATATTCCGCCGGCTGGCTCATTTCAGGGTATGGATCAGAAGCGCCAAAGCCCTGAAAATCCAAACCCCAGACATGAAATCCAGCGTCCACCAGTTCATCGCGCCAGGAACGACCGTCGAAACGGTGCGCGATGGATGAGGCTGAAGGAAAAGTTCCGCCGTGAATGTAAAGGACAGCTTTCAATTTGCTTGGGGAGGCGACCCGCGGAGGCAGATAGCGTAAAAACAACTTCAAACCGTCAATCGAACTCGAAACAGAAAAATGCGCCTCCATCGGATCAAGTTTTAGAAGTGGCGTCATAAAGCTTTCATGCTGTTAGTAATGTATTCGTCTCGCCAAACTGAATCCTCGGAAGGTCGCTAAACGATGGTCAACTGCACGCTACTCTCGATGATGCCGGCGCTGATGGCGTAGCGGGTGAGACCGGCGGTGTCGTGGATGTCGAGCTTTTGCATGAGATGCTCGCGATGCTTCTCGACGGTCTTGATGCCGATGCCAAGTTCTGCGGCGGTTTCCTTGTTGGGCTTGCCTTCGGCGATCAGTTGCAGCACTTCCATCTCGCGCGAAGTCAATTGGGCCACTTTAGAGTTCAGCCTGTCCACAGTGTCGTGCGCTGGCGGATTAAGACGATCGAAATGTCGGGTAATTGAGGGGCTGAAAAAAGCCCTCCCATGGTGGACCTCCCGGATGGCCAGGCACACATCGTGGGCCGAGGTTTGTTTAAGCAGAAATCCCGCCGCGCCGGACTCGGTCGCGTTCTGCACATACGCGTCATCACTATGCGCGGAGAGCATGAGGATCTTGGTTGTGGGGAGAATTTTGAGCAACTGACGCGTGGCTTCCAGACCGTTAAGCTGGGGCATGGCGATGTCCATCAACACCACTGCGGGCCGAAGTTTTGCGGCCAGTGAAACCGCGCGCCGTCCGTCCTGGGCTTCGCCGACGACTTCCAAGTCGTCTTCGAGTTCGAGCATCTTGCGGAACCCCTCGCGCACGACCACATGGTCTTCGGCGAGCAGAACGGTAATTTTTTTCATAAATGAATGGAGGTGACTTCCCGGTGTTCAGGACCCAAACCGGCACCACAAACTGGCCGGCTGGCGGCGAGGCAGGCCACCGTCGTGGGCGGAAGCACTGCTGTGGTCCCAACTGCGGCAAAATGATAGGCCGGCTCGAAATTCATTTTTCGGCTGCCGGCCATGAACCACAGCTTGAGCGTCCCGTGGTTGATGTCCGCCCGGGTGGCAATGGCCGCGATGGGCCGGCACTGGCCACCTTTGCCGCTGGTGGTGGCGGTGCCGGTGATCGCCGCGACTTTGCCTCGGTTGACCTTGGCCAACGAGGCATCCGATACGAGGATGGCCAGCCAGCCTTTGTCGTTCTTTAAGAAGTAAGGAAACACTTTGAACTTGTAATCACCAATGTACACACCATTCACGCGCTGTAGCGCACCGATGGTCAAGGTGGCGCTGCCTCCGCCAATCGGCATGGAACTGGAACCAATCATCAAATTGCGGTTGGCCGTAGCGGAGTTGGTCGAATTCGGTGCGGCGCAGGCGGCACTCCAACCGGCCGCGAACAGTGCCAGCAGCACGCTGATTTTTTCATAGACCTTCAAGTTTGCTTTCAACGGAATACTCCGCCCTTTTCCCCGCAGGCGCACTTTGGCGAACGGATTTGCGCCGAGATGGTGTCGCCTTTGTCAGCGCCAAATCTGCCACCGACCATTTCCAGGCGTTCCCTCGTGCGCAGGTCCAATCATTCGCCGCCACGGGCGGATGGTTTATCCGCACCAAACATCGGCTAATTCTCTCAGTTTAGCTATGGGGTGAAACCCGTATTTGGAATGCGGTCTTTGATGGGCAGAACACCCCATAGCGGACACACCATAACCTGGCCTATGCTCTTTTGTGTAACAACCAGCCACAAATTGAAAGCATCACAGTTATATGAAAATCGAATTTGCCTTGCTCGCCATCAGCAGTACGCTGCTACTTGGCGCACCAGCCTTGCTGGCGCAAAACACCAGCACCAATTCACTCCCGCTCAACCAGACCGTGAAATATCAGGTGGCCTTGGAAAATGACCGGTTGCTGGGAGAACGCGCGCTGCTGCCGCCCGGTCTCAAGGAGAAAATGCGGCTGACCGCGGAACAACGAACCGAACTGAAGCCCATGGAAGACGACTTCGCCAACACAAGCGAGCAATACCAGATCGCCAACCAACCACGGATTGAGGCCGCGCTGGAAGCAAGCCGGCAGGCGCGCGAGTCCAAGGACGCCGGGAGAATCGAGGCCGCGCGCCAACAGTTGCAACAGGTTTGGGCCGGTCTCAAGCCCTACCGCGACAATGCCGTCAAACAAATCAAACCGCTGTTGACGCCGGATCAAGTCAGCGTTATGGAGGACGCTACCAATCAATGGCGCGAAAACCATGGCTATGAAGCGAACGATCCTTCGGCGAATTGAATTCTGCCCTCTTTGATCTAATTCACGTGTGATTTTATGATAAAAACTAAATTCCAAAAAATGGCGGCGGTGGTAACTGTCGCCGGTTTGGTTTGGTCTGCGTCCATGGCGCTGGCACAAAATTCGCTTGCCGCAAACCTGCCGCCAACCACCGCGGTTGGGGTCTTCGCGCCGCCGCTGGCGTACGGCGTGCCCGAAATCCTGCAGCTCGCGCGGGCGAAAGTTGGCGAGACCACGATCATTGCTTTCATCAAAAATTCCGGGAACAGCTATGGGTTGAACGCGGACCAGATCATTTATCTCCGGCAGCAAGGCATTTCTGATGCCGTCATCACGACGATGTTGAACCAACCTCGAACGAGTGTTGCCGCAGCCGTGCCAATCGCACCTGCGCCGTCACCGGTAGCCTCGATTGCCTACGGTGGACAAGCTTCAACGGCAATGGTGGCACCGGCGGCAACCTATGTTCAAACCGCCCCGGAATCGACCTATTATTCCCAACCATATTATTCCCAACCATATTATTCCCAGCCGGATTATTACTACCCTGATTATGCCTGGTATCCGACGGTGCCATTTTACTTCGGCTTGGGCGGCGGCTATTATGGAAGCGGCTGGCGCGGCGGCGGGTATGGTGGCGGCAGGTATGGCGGAGGCGGGCACAGTGGCGGTGGACATGGTGGCGGGCACCGCTGATCAGCGGGGTCGGGCCAACGCCTTCTTGTTCAAGACCGCGACCAGCCAAACGCGCCGCAACCAGATGGATGGCTAAGGGTTCGAATTTGGTGAGGCGTCCACAATCGAGCAATGCCTTGCGGAACGCTGCGAGTTGAGACAACTTGCGCTCCCCAAGTGCCCCCGCGCCTACGCCCCATTCTTCGCATTGGTTGTATTCATCCCATGACCGCTGGAAATTATGGATGCAATCCCATCCACAAAGTTAACTTCTGCCGGCTAGAGAAGAGTTGAGGTGAACACCCCATAGCAAAGGTGCCACCATCCAGCCTATTCTTGCTCCATGGCACACAACACATTTTCCAGGAACCAAATGAAAAATAAAGCCAGCGTCTTGCAGTCAAGTGCGGTTGCGGACTTAAACCAAATCGTCATTGAGCTTGCACCATCATCGGGTGAAGTGGCCACCAAGGCCTATTTCAACTATTTGAATCAAGGTTCGCTGCCCGGACACGATGTGCGGCATTGGTTGGAGGCCGAGGCACAATTGCTCGCGGAAAGCCAGCTCATCACAAGTCCAAAGCCTCATGTGCAGGACAACATCGTCTGCGATACAGGGATAAAATCCGCATGCCCCAACGAGAATCAAGATGCGGGCGGGAGGCAAACAACGCATGACACACAAAAACTGTTCCGAATTTGTGCTTTGCTTTGAATTACAGCCACGAAAGCAAATGCATTGCCCGAAGGTGCCTTGACCGAGGATTCCGCCGGTTCCGCACGGTGATTTGGAACATGGGGAATACACCCCATAGCCGCGGCAATACATGCGGTGTTATTTTGACAAATATGAAACTCAAACAGAAACTGAATTTGGCGTACCGTGGCTTGATCACGGCGGCATATCCGGCCTGGCTGGCGTGCTTGGCACGAAAGCCGGTGCGATCGCCAGGCACGGCACGCCCGGCGGTATTGTGTGCCTCTCGTTTTTTCCGGGAAAGGCTGGCTGGTATGCGCCAGCCGAAAGCGCTGGTTGACCGGATCAAGATCGTGCTGTCAATTGCCATGCTGACCACCTTGACGGGATGCTTCTGGGGAGGCGAAGGTTACGGCGACGGAGGTTACGTCGGCGGAGGTTATGTCGGCGGTGGCTGGTGGGGCGGCGACGGTGGCTGGTGGGGTGGTGGTGACCGGGGGCGCGATGTGCATGGCTTTAGCGGTCGCGGAGCGGCAAGTCGTGGAGTCGCGCATGGTGGCGGCGGACATGCCGGTGGCGGCGGCGGACATGCAGGTGGCGGAGGTGGGCATGGTGGCGGAGGTGGCGGGGGCAGGCGCTAATCGCTGAACTGATTGCACAAAATCCAACCTATAAATCTAAAAATATGAAATTTTCAAACTTGTTGAGCCGTTTCCCCAGCTTTTTGACCATCGCATTTGTGGCCAGTGCCGGTGGGGTTTCGCCAACCAATCTGTACGCGGCGGAGCCGGTCTCGGAACGGCTGTTCGCCTCACCGGAGGAAGCCATAAAAGCCTTGCAGACGGCCACCGAAGCCAAAGACCAGGCGACCTTGCAGGAAATCTTTGGCCCCGAGTTTAAAGAGCTTAAAACCGGCGACCAAGTGCAGGACGCGAATAATGCCCGGCGGTTCGCCGCCGCCATGGCTCAGAATTGCAATCAAGTAAAAGAAGGCGACGACAAAATCACGCTCGAAGTGGGCACGAACGAGTGGCCGATGCCGATTCCGCTGGTGAAGGCGGACGGGCAATGGCATTTCGACACCGCCGCCGGCAAGGAGGAAATCATCAATCGCCACATTGGCAAGGATGAACTCCACGCCATCGGCGTTTGCCGGGCTTATGTGACCGCCCAACGGCAGTATGCCAGCGCGAACCCAGCCACCGGCGGAGCCGTAAACTATGCCCAGAAGTTCAAGAGCACTCCCGGCAAAAAGGATGGGCTCTACTGGCCGGCGGCGGAAAACGAAACGGCCAGCCCGTTCGGGCCTTTGGTGGCGGAAGCTCATGCCGCGGGTTACGTCTCGCTTCATGCCGCGGGGCAGCATCCCTTTCACGGATATTATTTCCGGATTCTGACCCGGCAAGGCGAGGCCGCGCCCGGCGGAAAAAAGGATTATATGAGCGACGGCAATTTGACCGGTGGCTTCGCGCTGGTGGCGTATCCGGAACATTGGGATCAATCCGGCATCATGACCTTTATCGTCAATCAGGACGGCAAAGTCTATCAGCGAAATTTGGACAAGAAATCTTCCCGGATTGCAGCGACGATGAAGGAATACAATCCGGACAGCGAATGGACGCTGGTGCCCGATGAGGGAGTGAATGCAGTGTCCGAGAAATGAGGCCGGACAACCCTGATGGCAACAGGCGTTCCGAGGCTCCTGCGAAGAGAAGAACTCTGGACAAATTGTGGAGGAGTCAATTGAACCGCACCGTTTTTTACTATGAGCAGCATAAACGCTTCGAGTCCTGATCCGGCGCAATTGAATGGTTTGTGCATCAACGCGATCCGGTTCCTGTCAGTGGACGCAGTTGAGAAAGCCAACAGCGGCCATCCCGGCCTGCCGATGGGCGCCGCGCCGATGGCTTACGTGCTGTGGACGCGGCTCCTGAAACATCATCCGGCCAACCCACATTGGTTCAATCGGGATCGGTTTGTGCTGTCGGCCGGACACGGTTCGATGTTGCTTTACAGCCTGCTGCATTTGACGGGTTACGATTTGCCGCTGGAGCAAATCAAACAATTCCGCCAATGGGGCAGCCAGACTCCGGGACATCCGGAACGCGGACTGACGCCGGGTGTGGAAACGACCACCGGTCCCCTTGGTCAGGGATTCGCCAATGGCGTCGGCCTCGCCATTGCGGAAGACCATCTGGCGGCACTTTTCAACCGGCCGGGACACCAGATTGTCAATCATCATACTTATGTCCTGGTCGGCGATGGTGATCTGATGGAAGGAGTATCGTCCGAAGCCGCGTCGCTTGCCGGGCATTTGAAGCTCGGCAAACTGATTTGCCTTTACGACGACAATCACATCACGCTTTCCGCCGCGACACACATCACCTTCACGGAAGATCGTGCCAAACGTTTCGAGGCGTATGGCTGGCACACGCAGACCGTGGAAAATGGAAACGATCTTGAAGCGATTGACCGCGCGCTGCGTGCGGCGCAAGCCGAGAAGGAACGTCCCTCGATGATTCTCGTGCGCACGCATATTGGCTATGGTTCGCCACACAAACAGGACACTTTTGAGGCGCATGGCTCGCCGCTCGGCGAGAAAGAAGTGAAATTGACGAAACAGGCGTTGGGCTGGCCGCTTGACCCACCGTTTTACATTCCAGACAGTGCGCTCGCTCATTTCCGCCTCGCACTTGAAAACGGCAAACAGGCCGAAGCGGAATGGAATGCGAGATTCGCCGACTATTCGAAGGCCTTCCCTGACCTCGCCGAGGAATTCCAACAGGCGATGGGGGGCGAACTGCCTGAAGGCTGGGATGCCAACATCCCGGTTTTCCCGGCTGATCCCAAAGGCATGGCTACCCGCGCTGCAGCCGGTAAAGTTTTGAACGCCATAGCCGGGAGACTTCGTTCGTTGATCGGTGGTTCCGCCGATTTGGATCCGTCCACCCGAACCGCGCTTGATGCAATGGGCGATTTTGAAAACCCGCGCGACGAATCCGGCAACTTGCAGGGATCGGCGGGCGGTGGCTGGAGTTATGCGGGGCGCAACCTGCATTTCGGGGTTCGCGAACATGGAATGGGATCCATCGCGAATGGCTTGGCGGTGCATGGCGGCATCATTCCGTTTACGGCAACCTTCCTGGTTTTCTCGGACTATATGCGGCCGCCGATTCGGCTGGCGGCTTTGATGGAACAGGGGGTGATCTTCGTTTTCACCCACGATAGCATCGCCCTTGGTGAAGACGGTTCAACGCACCAACCGGTCGAGCAATTGGCCGCCCTGCGAGCAATCCCGCAGTTGATCGTCATCCGCCCTTGCGATGCAAACGAAACCGCCGTGGCGTGGCGTGTTGCCATTGAAACTCGAAATCGGCCATGCGCGCTGATTTTTACGCGGCAGGATGTGCCCACGCTTGACCGAACCCAATTTGCATCCGCGGATGGTTTGCGAAGCGGCGCGTACATTTTGGCCGATGCTGCCAATGGCGAACCGGACCTCATCTTAATCGCCACCGGATCGGAAGTCAGTTTGATCGTTGCCGCCGGCCAAAAGCTGGCCAAAAACCAGATCAAAGTTCGAATCGTATCCATGCCGAGCTGGGAACTTTTTGAAGCCCAAACTCAAGCGTATCGCGACTTGGTGCTGCCCCCATTAGTACGTGCAAGGCTGGCCGTGGAAGCGGGCGCGACGCAAGGCTGGCGCAAGTATGTGGGCGACGGCGGTGATGTGATTGGCGTGGACCGCTTCGGCGCATCCGCTCCGGGAGAGGTTGTGCTGCGTGAATATGGTTTCACCGTGGACAATCTTTGCGAATGTGCTATGAAGTTAATGGATCGGAAATGTCCGGCTGGAGGCTCGATAAATGAATAAACAAGAATATGAAATAGGCATGGTCGGATTGGGAGTCATGGGACGCAACCTCGTCCTGAACATGGCGGATCACGGCTGTGCAGTGGCGGGCTATGACCAGGATGCGTCCAAGGTCGAAGCATTGCGAAAGGAATCAGCCCAACGCAACATCGGCGGCGCGTCGGACGTTCTTGATTTCATCGCGCTGCTTCGTAAACCGCGCGCAATCATGATGCTGGTGCCCGCCGGCGCTCCAGTGGATTCGGTCATCAAAGATTTGTTGCCGCACTTGGACCAGGACGATCTGATCATTGATGCCGGCAACTCTTACTTCAAGGACACCGACGTGCGAGCCCGCAACCTGTCAATCAAAGGAATTCACTTTCTCGGAGTGGGTGTGTCGGGTGGTGAGGAAGGCGCGCGTCGCGGGCCGAGCATCATGCCCGGCGGATCTAAAGATGCCTACGAGCGCATCCGTCTTATTTTTGAAGCCGCCGCCGCGAAGGTGAACGGCGATGCGTGCGTGACGTGGCTGGGACCGGGATCAGCCGGCCATTTCGTCAAAATGGTTCACAACGGTATCGAATATGGCGTGATGCAATTGATCGCCGAGACCTACGACCTCATGAAACGGGGCCTGGGCATGAACGACGACGAGGTGTCGGAGACTTATGCTTCGTGGAACAAGGGTGAACTCAACGGTTATCTGGTGGAAATCAGCAGCCATATTTTTTCCAAATCGGATGGGAAGACGGGCCGGCGACTGATTGATGAAATACTTGATGTGGCCAAGCAGACGGGCACCGGCATGTGGACCTCGCAGAGCGCCATGGAACTGCAAGTTCCGATTCCGACGATTGACCTGGCGGTTGCAATGCGCGACATGTCGGTGCTGGCCAAAGAGCGCGAGCAGGCCAGTGCGATCTATCAGCGACCCATACGGCAACTCAAGGCTGACCGCCACACTTTCGTGCCACAATTGGGCCATGCGCTCTTTGCCGCGATGATTCTTACTTACGCGCAAGGCATGGCGCTTTTGGCGGCGGCTTCCACCAAATATGAGTATCAGCTCGAGCTTGAGGCGGTGGCGCGGATCTGGCGCGGCGGTTGCATCATCCGCGCGGCGCTGCTGGAAGACATTTGCGCTGCCTTTCGCGTGCGGCATGATCTGCCGAATTTGCTGCTGGATCCGAACCTGTCGTGCAAGCTCATCAAACACGAAGGAGATTTACGTCAAGTGGTGTGCCAGGCGGCAGAGTCAGGGGTGACGGCCCCAGGGTTTATGGCTTCGTTAAGTTATTTCGACGCCTACCGGAGCAAATGGTTGCCAGCCAATCTCATCCAGGCCCAGCGTGACTATTTCGGCGCGCATACCTATGAACGAATCGATGCCAAAGGCACGTTTCACACGGAATGGGAGAAGGCATGAAACAGATGAAAACCAGCGACGGTCTCGACCGGATTATTTTCGTGATTTTTGGCGGGGCTGGCGATTTGGCCTGGCGCAAGTTGATTCCAGCCTTGTTTGATCTCTCGCTGGACCGCAGCCAGCCCGCACAATTTACGATCATCGTGGTGGACCGCATCAAACTCGGTGATGATGCGCTACGCCGACGGTTGCGCGATGGGGTCAATCAATTCTCCCGCTTCGGCAAAGCCAAGACCGCCGCGTGGAATCTGTTTGCGCAACATATCCAATATCAGCAAGGCGACTTCACGAAGCTGGTGACTTATACTGCCCTCGGAAAACAATGCGTGAAGCTGGAGAAGGAATGGGGGACCAAAGCCCAGCGTATATTCTACATGGCCACGCCGCCGAGCATGTTTGGTGAAATCCCAAAATACCTCGGCCAAGCCGGATTGGCGCGCGATCGCCAATGGGCGCGGATCGTGATCGAGAAGCCGATCGGCTACGACTTGGAGTCGGCGCGCGCTTTGAACGCCATTCTCGCCGCCAGCTTTGACGAATCCCAAATCTTTCGGATTGATCATTATCTCGGCAAGGAAACGGTGCAGAACATTCTGGCCTTTCGATTTGCCAATCCGCTATTCGAGCCGCTCTGGAACCGTCGCTACATTGATTATGTGACCATCACCGTCGCGGAAACAGTGGGCGTCGAGCACCGCGGTGGCTATTACGACAACGCCGGAGCCTTGCGCGACATGGTTCAGAATCACCTGATGCAACTGCTCTGTCTCGTGGCCATGGAGCCGATGGTCTCCTTCCAAGCCGACGAGATTCGCAACAAGAAGGTGGACGTGCTGCATGCCGCCCGTCCGATTCACCGCGATGCGGTTCCCCAATGCGCTGTGCGCGGACAGTATGGTCCCGGCCGCGCCGATGACAAAAAGGTGCCCGGCTATCGCGAGGAGGACGGCGTGGCGCATGATTCGCAGACGGAAACCTTTGTCGCGCTGAAGCTGTTCATAGACAACTGGCGATGGCAGGACGTGCCGTTCTATCTGCGCACAGGCAAATGCCTGCCCCGGCAGGCGTCAGAAATTTCCATTCAATTTCGCGCAGTGCCACATCAGTCCTTTCCGCCCGAAGCCTCCCTCGGCTGGCAGGCCTCACGACTCATTCTGGCGATTCAACCGGTCGAAGGCATTGTGCTGGGCTTTCAAGCCAAATATCCCGGGCCGAAGATGCAGCTCCGACCCGTGGATATGCGCTTCAGTTATCACGAGAGCTTCGACGCTCCCTCGCCTGATGCTTACGAAACGCTGTTGTGGGATGTGATGAAGGGCGATGCGACACTCTTCATGCGCGCTGATCAAGTGGAGGCGGCCTGGCAGTTGGTGATGCCGGTGCTGGAAGCGTGGCAGGGCGCGTTGCCGAGTGATTTCCCGAATTACGCCGCCGGTACCTGGGGGCCGGAGAATACCCAGGAGCTTCTAGCACCTGGACATCGCTGGCTATTGCCGACCGAATTGGTGGCTGCCGGAGAGAAGCAGGAGAAGAATTCGTGACTCGATATGAAAACTCCGATCGCATATATCATCGTCGGGGTGCCTTTTCACGCCGATGCGGCAACCCATGACGAGCTGGCGCGAAAAGTAAACGAAAAACTAATCGCCGGTTACGAGTTGCTGGGCGCACCATTCCTCAACGAGGAGATGATGTATCAGGCCATGACAAAAGCAATCCCCCTACCAACGAGCCAATGAGAAAAAACAATCCGATCACGACCTTGTTTTTGGATATTGGCGGTGTCCTGCTCACCGATGGCTGGGATCATCATGCCCGCCGGCGTGCGGCTAAGCGCTTCAAGCTCAACTGGGCGGAGATGGAAGCGCGGCATGAGTTGAACTTCGAAACCCACGAGGAGGACAAAATCACGTTCCAGGAATATTTAGACCGAGTGGTCTTCTGGGAAAAACGCCCGTTCACGCGGGCTGAATTTCGGCAGTTCATGTTGGAACAATCGAAACCATTCCCGGAGATGATTGAACTGGTTCGCCACCTGAAAGCCAAGTATGGACTGAAGGTTATCGTCGTCAGCAACGAGTCGCGCGAATTGAACGCTCATCGCATCAACACTTTCAAGCTGGCCGGGTTTGTGGATGCTTTTATTTCCTCCTGCTTTGTTCGTCTCCGAAAACCGGACGCGGATATTTTCAAGCTCGCGTTGGACATTGCCCAGACGCCTGCCCGGCAGATCGTCTATATCGAAAACACCGCGATGTTTGTCCAGGTGGCGGAAAGTCTGAGGATTCGAAGCATCCTTCACACCCGCTACAAGTCCACGCGCGCGAAACTGGCTGCGTTTGGATTGCCACTTGGCAATGAAAGCCACGAATGAACATTATGAAAGCCACTCAAACGCTGCACGACCTGGGCCAGAGCCTCTGGCTGGACAACATCACGCGCGATCTGCTGAACAGCGGCACGCTCAAACGCTACCTTGGCGAGCTGTCGGTGACCGGGTTGACCTCAAACCCGACCATCTTTGATCACGCGATCAAGAGTTCCGCCTACGACGCTGCCATCCGCGAGGGTCTGGAAAATGGGAAAACCGGCGAGGGACTCTTTTTCGATCTGGCACTGGACGACCTCACCCGCGCCGCAGATCTGTTCCGGCCGATTCACGACCGCACGAACAGTGTGGACGGATGGGTGTCGCTGGAAGTGTCGCCACTATTGGCGCATGACACGGCCAGCACCATTGCCGCCGCCAAAAAACTTTTCACGCGGGCGGAACGGCCCAACTTGTTCATCAAGATTCCCGGCACCAAGGAAGGTTTGCCGGCCATCGAAGAGGCGATTTTTGCCGGCGTGCCGGTCAACGTGACACTGCTGTTTTCCCGCGAGCAATACGTCGCCGCGGCTGAGGCGTATTTGCGTGGCATCGAACGGCGCATCGCCGCCGGGCTTAATCCCCAAGTTGGCTCCGTGGCCTCGATGTTCATCAGCCGGTGGGACCTCGCCGTGGTGGGCAAAGTTCCGCAGACGTTGAACAACCAGCTCGGCATCGCCATTGCCGGTCGCATCTACCAGGCATATCTTGAACTGTTAAATACTCCTCGCTCACAGCGGGCATATAATGCCGGTGCCCGGCCGCAACGGTTGCTGTGGGCCAGCACCGGCAACAAGGATCCCAAAGCCTCGGACATTTTCTACATCAAAGCGCTCGCCTCGCCGTTCACGGTGAACACGATGCCGGAGGCGACGTTGAAAGCCCTCGCTGATCACGGCGAGATTGGCCAGGTCATGGCCGCCGACGGTGGCGATTACGAAGAAGTCCTGGCCGAGTTTGAGAAGGCTGGCATCAACATGGATGTTTTGGCCGCGCAACTTCAAGACGAGGGCGCAAAATCATTTGTAAAATCCTGGAACGAACTCCTGGGCGTGATCGCATCCAAGAGCGCCGCGCTCAAGAAAATAAATGGTTGATTTATGAATGTGCTGGCCATTTGCATTGGTGGAACCCACGTCAAGGTGCTCGTGACGGGACAGAAGGATCAAGAATAATTGAATATGCAAATTGGAGAATTGACCAGCAACATTGAGCAGCCAGTTCACCTGCAAAAACACTTTTGCCAGGACGGAGCATGAATGGCGGTGACATCCCTGTTTTCCACCCCTTCTCGCCGGAAACCGCGGGCATCTCGCAGCTTTTTATTCTGGTCCTCATTGTCTGCGGTGTAATTCTGGCGCTTGTCATCGGCATGATCGGATACGGCCTGATTTTTTTCCGGCACAAGCCAGGTTCGACGGACCCGGCCCCTCATTTTGGCAATCGAAAATTGGAAATCGGTTGGACAATCGGACCAATACTGATCCTCATCTGGCTCTTCGCCCTGACAGCACGCGGAATGCGCCAGTCTGATCCGCCTGCGAACCAGGAACCCGATCTCATCGTGATCGGCCATCAATGGTGGTGGGAAATACGCTACCCGCACGCCGGCGTGGTGACCGCGAACGAAATTCACCTATCCGTCGGTCAAAAATGGCTCGTGCGTCTGGAATCGGCGGACGTGATCCATGATTTCTGGGTGCCGGCCTTGGCGCGCAAAATCCAGTTGATTCCCGGCCAGACGAATCACATCTGGCTGGAAGCCGACGCGGCGGGAACCTACGACGGCGAATGCGCGGAGTATTGTGGCGCACAGCATTCTTGGATGCGTTTTTCCGTCATAGCGGAGTCGCCGGCGGCGTTCAATGCCTGGCAGCTTGACCAGGCAAACCCCGCCACCGTTCCAGCCATGCCGTCAGCCCGGAGCGGTTTGAAGAGCTTCCAGACGCTGACCTGCATCAATTGTCATTCCATTCGCGGTGTTTCTGTTGCGGCCAACGCCGCGCCGGATTTGACGCACGTGGCTAGCCGCCGCATCCTGGGTGGAGGCGTATTGTCCAATACGGAAACGAACCTGTTTCACTGGCTGAAAAATCCGCAGGTTAGCAAGCCGGGTTGCTTCATGCCCGATCTGAAACTCACGGATGGACAGGTGGGCGCGCTGACGGCCTATTTGGAGACTCTCAAATGAGCGAAACCGCTTCAACTTCCATTTTGATTGAAAAACCCGCGGCGGGAAGTGCTACCCGTGGGCTATTCAGTTGGGTCGCTACCGTGGATCACAAGCGCATCGGCATTCTTTATCTGCTGACTACGCTGGTCTTTTTTGTCATCGGCGGCGTTGAGGCGCTGCTCATGCGCATTCAACTCGCGCGTCCAAACAACACATTTCTTTCGCCGGACGCCTTCGACCAGATTTTCACGATGCACGGCACCACCATGATTTTTCTGGTAGTGATGCCGACGCTCATCGGCCTGGCAAACTATCTGGTGCCGCTGATGATCGGAGCCCGCGACATGGCGTTTCCGCGACTGAACGCGTTGAGCTTCTGGCTGCTGCCAGGCGGCGGTTTGCTGCTGCACTTCAGCCTCCTCGCGGGCGGCGCTCCCGCCGTCGGTTGGTTCAGTTACGCGCCGCTGAGTGAATCGCCATATGCCACCACCTCCGGCGTGGATTATTGGACGCTGTCGCTTTTGATTCTCGGCGTCGGCTCGGTCGCGGCGTCCATCAATCTGATCGCCACGATTCTGACGCAACGTGCGCCGGGATTGACCATCCGCCGGCTGCCATTGTTCGTCTGGATGATTTTGGTGAACTCGTTTCTCGTCATTCTGGCGTTGCCGGCCTTAAACGCGGCGATTGTGATGTTGTTCATTGATCGTCATCTGGGCACCCATTTTTTCGCGCCGGCGCATGGCGGTTCGGCAGTGCTTTGGCAGCACTTTTTTTGGTCGTTTGGACATCCCGAAGTTTACATCATGGCCTTGCCCGCCTTCGGCATCATTTCCGAAGTGGTTCCGGTGTTCGCACGGCGACCGATCTTTGGCTATGAATTTGTCGCGGCTTCCACCGTTGCCATCGCGCTCCTTAGCTTCGGCGTCTGGGCGCATCATATGTTCGCCGTCGGACTGGGGCATCCGATGGATTTATTTTTTGCCGCCACGAGCATGATGATCGCCGTACCGACGGGCATAAAGGTCTTCGCTTGGAGCGCCACGATGTGGGGCGGCTCGATTCGTCTCACCACGGCCATGCTGTTTGCCGTGGCCTTTTTGATCCAGTTCACCATTGGCGGACTGAGCGGCGTTACCTTTGCGGTGGTGCCGATAGACTGGCAGGTGACCGGCACATATTACTTGGTGGCGCATTTCCATTATGTGCTTTTTGGAGGCACATTCTTTGCGGTTTTTGCCGGCCTATATTATTGGTTTCCAAAAATCACCGGGCGGATGCTGTCCGAGCGGCTGGGCAAACTAAATTTCTGGATGGCGCTGATTGGTTTCAATACGGCATTTTTCGTGCAACATTTTCTGGGTCTGATGGGCATGGCGCGGCGGGTTTACACCTATCCCGACCTGCCGGGCTGGGGTTTGCTGAATTTAATTTCCACCGTTGGCGCTTTTTTGCTAGGCGCGTCGGTGCTGCTCTTGTTGTGGAACATCATTCTGAGCTTGCGACACGGCACGCCAGCGGGGGACAATCCTTGGCAGGCGTGGACGTTGGAATGGGCCACGACTTCGCCGCCGCCCGCGCATAATTTTGATCGCGTACCACCGATCCGCAGTCGGCGACCATTGTGGGATATCGCGCATCCGGAAAACCCTGATCCAATCGTCGGCGGAGCGGCGGAGCGGGATGAATTCGTTCTGGAAAGGAATCGTGTTGGCATCGTCAGTTTTCTGATCACGGAAAGTATTTTCTTTCTCATGCTCATTCTGGCGTATCTCTATTACAACAGCCACGCGATGAACGGCCCGACGCCGGCGGGCATGCTGAACCCGCAAAGAACATTGATCTATACCCTGTGTCTGCTGGCGAGCAGCCTGACCATCTGGCTTGCCGAAAGGAAATTAAAGGCCCGCAAGGATTTCGCGTTTCGGTGGCTGCTGGGGCTTACCATCTTGCTCGGAACAGTCTTTATTTTCGGCCAGGGCCGGGAATATCTCCGCATTTACCACGAAGGTGTGCTGGTCAATTCCAATTTATTCGCGACAACATTTTTTACGCTTACCGGGTTCCACGGTTTGCATGTGTTCATCGGATTGATCGCATTGCTGATTCTCATGGGGCTCGCGCTGGCAGGTGATTTCAAACAAGGCCGCATTGAGGCGGTGAAATCCATCGGGCTTTATTGGCACTTCGTGGACGCCGTCTGGCTGGTGGTGTTTTCGGTGATTTATTCAAGGCTGCTTTTATGACCACGTCGCATTTTTTGATTTCAGCGTGGGATTGGAATCCTTGGGTCATTGCCATATGTGTCGCCGTGATTTTGATTTATAGCGCCGGGCATCGATTCTATTTCACCCGAAAAATCGTCTGGTTGCTGGCGGGAGCGACCGCTTTCTTCCTTGCATTGGCTTCGCCGATCGGCGCTCTGGCGGACGGTTATTTGTTCAGCGCACACATGTTGCAACATCTGCTGCTCCTCTTGGTCGTGCCACCGCTGATTTTATTGAGTCTGCCGTCAACGCCGGTTCCCGGCCGCTTTCAAAGTGGTCGCTGGCAATGGTGGAACTGGATTTTGCGTCATCCGGTTGCGACCTGGCTTTTGGGCATCGGCAGCATGTGGTTTTGGCACGCGCCCGCGCTCTGCAACGCCGCCGTGACGAACGAATGGATTCATCGCCTGCAATATGTCTCCCTGCTGTTGATGGGCTTTGCGTTTTGGTGGCCAATCATCGGGCCGTGGAGCCAGCACCGCTTGTCGCCGCTGGTGGGAATTATTTATCTGTTTAGCGCGTGCCTCGGCTGCACCATTCTGGGAATCATCCTCACGTTCGCGCCCGTTGAGGTTTGCTCGATCTATCTGCATCCGCTGGACCATTTGGGCATTCTGTCGCTCATACAAGATCAATGGGGATTGACGCCCGCCAAAGACCAGCAGCTCGGCGGCCTATTGATGTGGGTGCCCGCCTGCCTGATTTATTTCTGCGGAATCTTGGGACTGTTCGCCCGCTGGCACGGCGCAACCGGCGAAGCAGCCATTATTCCTGAATCGCCATTGACAAAAGCCATTAAGGAAATACCACATGTCCACTGACACTTCAAAACCTGCGCCGCCGGAATCGCATCCTGGATGGACTGTCCTGTCGTCGGACAAGCTGCCGGAGCCGAGCATCTGGCCTGCGACCCTCGCCTTGGCAATCACATTTTTGGTGTGGGGACTCGTCACGTCATTGATCATCACTGGAGTCGGCCTCGCGCTGTTTGCCATGGCGCTGGCCGGTTGGATTCGAGATATTCGTCATGAAAGAGCCAAGCGCTGAACCATCATCAACCGGCTACCCAGCCTCACCGGCGGAGCTTTCGCGGCGGAAATTTCTCGCCCGCCTGAGTCTCGCCGCTGGCGGGGTTGGCGCCTTGATCGTCACGTTGCCCGTGGCGGGTTTCATTCTCGCACCATTTTTCAAACGCACGCAAGAAGTCTGGCGTTCGGTCGGAAAAGTCGAATCCTTCAAAACTGGCGAAACGGTGGCGGTGCAATATGAAGATGCTTCGCCGTTGCCCTGGGCGGGCGTGACGGCGCGTAGCGCGGCGTGGTTGCGCCGCGTGAATGCCGGCACCTTTATCGCTTTTTCCATCAATTGCACGCATCTGGGCTGTCCCGTGCGCTGGCTCGCTGAAGCCAATTTGTTCATGTGTCCCTGCCACGGCGGCGTGTATTACGAGGACGGCACCGTCGCTGCGGGGCCACCGCCATTGCCCTTGCGCCGGTATCCGGTGCGTGTGAAAAATGGCGAGGTAGAGATTCAAACTGCGCCCATTCCCATCATAAAAAAATAAGGTGAAACAAATTGTCAAACAGGTCTGGAATTGGGTGGACGACCGCACCGGACTTCCCGGAATGATCGCCCGGACGGCGCG
>Ga0302320_10006577_pt1 | contig 25752 bp, 20 predicted proteins | sample Bog_T0_3_FD_202130 | JGI IMG/M metagenome (GOLD analysis project Ga0302320, IMG submission 202130) | Peat permafrost microbial communities from Stordalen Mire near Abisko, Sweden - Bog_T0_3 | ecosystem: Environmental > Terrestrial > Soil > Wetlands > Peat | place: Sweden: Abisko, Stordalen Mire... | reverse complement strand
GACAGAAAATGGCGGGGAAGATTCCGGCATGACGCCACCGGAGTTGCTGCTGGCGTCGCTCGGATCTTGCGCGGCCTTCTATGCCGTGCAATATCTGAAGACACGCAATCTCGCGGAAACAGGCGTGGAGGTCACAGTGACCGCTGAAAAGTTGAAACAACCTGCGCGCGTTGGCAACTTTCGAGTGCATGTTGTGTGTCCTGTCCCTCTCACGGAAGAACAGACTGAGGGGCTCATGCGCTCCGTACATCACTGCCTGGTTCACAACACGCTCCAGAGCCCACCGGAGATCAAGATCGAGCTGGCCATTGCCGAACCTGCCATGGCGCGCAGCTGACACCCCGCATCGATTCAGACCGGTCCTGGAGCGGTGGGCGCGCAGATCCGCGCGTGTCAGTGTTTTAATCATCGAATGGCGAGCCTCGAAAATTTCCGTCTCGTGGTCTTTCGGGCAGTTGCGGAACAGCTCAGCTTCCGTAAAGCTGCTGAAGAACTGTATCTCACGCAGCCCGCCGTGAGCCTCCAGATCAAGGCGCTGGAGGAGGATCTTGGCGTTCTACTGTTTGACCGGTCCGGCGCCCACATTACCATGACACCGGCCGGCCAGGTGCTCCTTCAATACGCAGCCCAGGTGAATGCGCTGCTCGTCCAGGCTGAGCACGAGATTGTCGCCTTGAGCGGAGAACATGTTGGACAACTCGCGCTCGGCGCGTCAACAACCATTGCCCAGTATGTATTGCCACGGCTCCTTGGGGAGTTTTGCCGGGACCATCCCCGCGTTCACCCCACGCTGGTCAGCGGCAACACGGAGCACATAGTAGAAGCCGTGGAGAAGCAGAAGATTTCGCTGGGGTTCATCGAGGGCCCGGCCCGCAGCCGCGAGGTCAAGACAGAGCCATTTCTTGGGGATGAACTGGTGCTTGTCGCGTCAACCGCGCATGAGTGGGCTGAGCGCACTTCAATCTGCTGTTCTGAAATCGCCTCAATTCCACTGCTCATGCGAGAGCGTGGATCAGGCACGCGGCATGTGATTGAGTTGGCCCTGGAGCGGCAGGGCGTCAAGCGGAATTCGCTGCACATCGTGATGGAGCTTGATTCAACCGAGGCCATCAAATCCGCAGTAGAAGCAGGCCTGGGGGTCGGCTTCGTCTCCCGCTGGGCAATTGCTAAGGATCTGAGACTCGATAACAACTTCAAGATTGTCGAGGTTGAAGGATTGAGTATCAAGCGCCAGTTTCTGGTTGCCTACGCATCCGGCCCAGAGCCGCATGGGCTGGCCCTTGAATTCCGCAGGTTTTTAATCGCGCGCGCAGGCATGCAAAGAACTCTGCCTAGAACCAGACGACCATGACTTGCAAGGCTCATAAGATTCGCAAATAGGCCATGATTACTTCTGCTTGGACGACGACGCGTTCTTCGGGAACACTGAATGTGTGACTAAGAACATATTCTTCATCGGCTTGATCATTGCGGCCAGCGGCCTGGTATCACCACCAATTGCAATGGCCGGCGGTCTCATCTACGGATTCAGTTTCGTTCATCCCTTTCATCTTGAGGCAAAGCAGTTATCGAAGTTGCTTCTGCAGGCATCGGTGGTTGGGCTCGGATTCGGCATGGATCTGCAGCAGGTAATGCAAGCTGGCCGTTCCGGATTCATCTATACAGCGGGAAGCATCAGCATTGCCCTGCTCCTCGGTTGGGGTTTGGGAAGACTCTTGAGGGTGAGGCAGAGAATCTCGTATCTCATCTCGGCTGGCACGGCCATCTGTGGCGGCAGCGCCATCGCGGCGATTGCCCCAATTACGAATGCAAGTCAGGATGAGATTGCCGTCTCGCTCGGAACGGTTTTCGTGCTCAACTCGGTTGCATTACTCACCTTCCCGGCAATCGGAACTGCGCTGCACATGACGCAGACGCAGTTTGGTTTGTGGTCGGCGCTCGCCATCCATGACATAAGTTCCGTCGCCGGCGCAACAGCGAAGTACGGCGCGGTGGCTCTTGCCGTCGGCACGACTGTCAAGCTCGCCCGCGCTCTATGGATCGTGCCGCTTTCGGTTGGAACCGCAATGGCAAACAAGAGCAAGGCGCGCATTCAATGGCCTTGGTTCATTCTCTTCTTCTGCCTTGCGGCGGTCGCCAACACATACGTTCACATCTTCCAGCCCGCGTATCCGGTGCTCAAACATCTTGGCGTTATCGGTCTGACCGTCACGCTCTACCTGATTGGAACAGGGCTCTCAGCGAGGACCCTTCGGGAAGTGGGCGTTCGCCCTTTCCTTCAGGGAGTTCTTCTCTTGCTATTTGTCGCCGTGGGATCGCTTACGCTCATCCTCGGCGGCTGGATTCATCTTTAGGGGCTTCGCATCGGAATAGCCGGGAAATTGGGACGTCAAGGGCATGTGCATTCATTGTGACTCTTCCAAACCGGAACCATCTTGCTGAGTATTCCGAATAGTCCTGCGCAGAAACCTTGCATTGGACGGTCCTTCTTATGAATGTGAGGGATATACAATTGTGAAGCAACCTCCTTGTGTCATCCTCGCATCAAACATGCATGGAGTTTCTTCCCCCGTCATGGAAGTTCGCCGTGAGAACTACAGCCCACAGGCTTGGTTGAGAGTCCTGGTTTCTATGCATCGTTGCAGCAAAAATCCGCCATTTGGTCGCATGGCCACACTTGCGTGCGTCGCTCTGGCGTTTTGCCTATTTGCGTGGGGCCTGCAATACAAGCTTTCCCTTTACGACCCGCCCGAGGCGGCTTCTCATCATGTTCCGACGGCGAAGCTGCTGTCCAAAAACGAGCAATCCAGTCCGACGGAAAGCCCATTGGTAGTGCGGACTCGGACCTCTACGAGAGTTACCTACACTGTTCTTACAGTCGTCTTTTTTCTTCTTTTCACGGTCGGCGCCATATCGAGCTTGCCATTGTCAGGTCAGAGGCGGCCGCGCGCAAACGATTGTTGGCGTCTCCGTCTCGCTCACCTAAGAACCCACTTTGTTCGTCCACCTCCGGTTCTCGCCTAGCCATTTCCTTAAAGCCAATGCTGAGGCATTCGATCAGGTTCAATGGCCGAATGCAGCGGTATGCGTTCTCTGTTTGAGAACTTGTCCCGCCTTCGCTGACCATACAACCAAAAGTCAATTAGAGGTGCATTCGAAATATGCGAAAGCTGTCCTCCTCGATTCTCGTCGCGGGAATGATGTTTCCTGCCCTGTTCGCCATTGTTGCGTGCGATTTCAAGAACCAGCATTCTGGTGAAAGCGCCGCAGAGACTCCATCGGCGAGAGTGGCGACGGCCATGCGTGGTGACATCGCTCACACACTGAGCCTCGCCGGCCAATTCCAGCCTTATCAGGTTGTGGATGTTCATCCGAAAGTGACCGGATTCATGGTGAAGATCAACGTGGATATAGGCGATAGGGTTCACAAAGGCCAGACTCTCGCGATTTTGGAAGTGCCAGAGTTGAATGCTCAGTTGAAGGGCACCGTATTCGAGGTGGAGCGGGCGAAGGACGATCTGCTTCGCGCGCAGCATGAGATCAAACGGGCCGAAGCGATCCATTCGGCGCTGCATGCGGACTATGAGAGATTGCTTGAGACATCAAAGGCGCAACCTGGCTTGATTGCACAGCAGGAACTCGACGATGCAGAGAGCAAGGATCTGTCGTCGGAGTCGCAGGTGGATGCGGCCAAGGCGGCCGCGGCCGGGGCGCAGCAGCATGCCGCAGTAGCCCATACGGACAACGACCGGGTGCAGGCGATGCAGAACTACACCAACGTGGTGGCGCCACTGGACGGAGTCATCGTCTGGCGCTATGCCGATACTGGCGCGCTGATCCAGAGCGGCACCAACTCCAACGAACAGGACATTCCGATCGTACGGCTCTCGCAGAGCGGCTTATTGCGCCTGCGCATGCCGATCCCTGAGAACGACGTGCAGTTTGTTCATATTGGCGATCCGATGCAGGTTCGCGTCGATGCCATTGGCCGTTCCTTCACGGGGAAGATCGTGCGATTTACCCGCGACGTGAACTTTGAAACGCGAACAATGGAGACAGAAATCGACGTTGAGAACCAGGACCTTTCCATTTCCCCCGGCATGTACGCCAATACTGAAATGCAACTTGGGCATGCTGAGAAGGTGGTGACCATTCCTGTCGAGGCTCTGGTCCTAAACGGCAACCATGAGACGGTTGATTTGCTTGACGCGGGCAATCACATTCGCGCCCGCAATGTTGAGGTTGGATTGCGTGGATCGAGACTTGCGGAGATCAAGAGCGGGCTTGAACCTGGGGACCGGGTGATTCTGGGCGCGCAGGACAAGTACGCCGAAGGCGAACACGTATCGCCGATTGTGACGCAGACGCCTTCGTCCGATGTGATGCGGGAGTCGGGAGGCGTTGTCGACATGAAAGCTGAAGAAGGCGAGAACAGCGGAGGTGCGAAGTAATGCCGAAATTTGCCCTCAGGTACCCGTTCTTCATCATCATGCTGTGCCTGGTCGTGGCGCTGGTGGGCGCGGTCAATGTGTCTCGCATGCCGGTGGACCTTTTCCCCAATATCGACATGCCCGTCGTAGTCGTCGCAACCTTTTACAACGGCATGCCGCCGCGGCAGATTGAAGCCGACATTACCAACACCTTCGAGCGGTTCTTCACCCTGGCCGCGAACGTCGATCACAGCGAATCGCGTTCGTTGACCGGTGTAAGCCTCATCAAGATCTACTTCAAGCCGGGCACCGATCCGAATGCGGCATTGAGCAACATAGCCAACCTGGCGATGGCCGACTTGCGCCGCTTGCCGCCGGGCACGCTGCCGCCGGTGGTGCTGGGCATGGACGCCTCGACACAACCCGTGTGCCTGGTCACTCTCAAGGGCGAGGGGCTTAACGAAACAAGCCTGAAGGATCTGGCGCAATTCCAGGTGCGCAACCAGATCTCGAATGTGCAGGGCGCGTCGGTGCCGCAGCCTTATGGTGGAACCTATCGCCAGATTCAGATCTATGTTGACCCGCTCAAGTTGGAGGCGCGGAACCTGAGCTTGAACGACGTGGTGACGTCGGTTGATAGTTCAAACCTGATTCTGCCCGCGGGCGATGTACGCATCGGAACGAAAGATTTCAACATCTACGCCAACAGCCAGTTCCCCACCGCCAACTCAATGAACGAACTGCCGCTCAAGTCGGTGGGCAATTCCTCCGTGCTGGTTGGCGACATCGGCAAGGCGGTCGACGCCGGCGCCTTGCAATATAACATCGTGCGCATCGATGGACAACGCTCGGTGTACGTGCCGGTCTTCAAGCAAGGCGGGGACAGCAACACCATCACCATCGTGAATGGAATGAAGGACGCGATCAAGCATCTGGTCGACATTCCGGCATCGCTGAAGACCGCTGTTGTATTCGATCAGTCCGTCTTCGTCAAAATGGCGATCTGGAACGTTTCGAAGGAAGCTGGTATTGGGCTGGTGCTGACAGGCGTGATGATCCTGATTTTTCTGGGCAGCCCCCGTGCCATGGTCGCCGTGGTTATTTCCGTCCCGCTCGCGATGGTGGTATGCCTTCTGATAAGCAATTACATGGGCGGCTCCATCAATACCATGCTTCTCGGCGGTCTGGCGCTAGTCTTCTCCCGGCTTATCGACAACGGCGTTATCGTGCTCGAGAACATCTTTCGCCACATGGAGATGGGAGAATCGCCGGCGGTGGCCGCGGACAAAGGCGGGACAGAGGTTTCGATGGCTGTGTTAGCAGCAACGTTCACCACCTCCATCGTGTTCTTTCCGGTCACGTTTTTCAGCGGCGTCAGCAAGTACATCTTCACGCCGCTGGCCTTGGGCGTAGTGCTTTCGATCTTTGCGTCCTATTTTTTCGCCATGACTGTGGTGCCTCTCTACTGCGCCAAATTCATTCGCCTGAAAGACGAGGGGGAACACTCTGCTGAGTCGATGGTGAACCTATTCACGCGCTTCGAGAGAAAGTTCAACGAAAAGTTTCAGGCGATGCTGAATTGGTACGAGTCTCTTGCCATGCGGGCGATGCGGCGCCCCGGTCTTACCGCAGTTGCGATTCTGGGTGGCGTGGTGCTTGTGCTTGCCCTGACCACCCCCTTTCTGGGCCGCGCCTATTTCCCGCGCACAGACCCAGGGCAATTCGTCATCGACGTTCGCATGCCCAGCGGCACGCGACTGGAGGCCAGCAATGACTACATCGCGAAGGTGGAGACGATCGTTCGCAGTGTGGTCAAGCCCTCCGATTTGGATATGGTTGTCTCGAATATCGGCGTTTACCCCGACCTCTCCGCGATCTACACAACCAACGCCTCGATGGACACGGCTTTTGTGCAAACCAGCCTCAAGGAGGGCCATAGCATCGGCAGCTATGAGTACATGCGCCGCGTCCAACAGAAACTGTCCCGCGAGATGCCCGAGCTTACGACTTACTTCCAGGCAGGCGGCCTTGTGGATAGCGTCATCAATCAGGGTCTACCGGCTCCGATCGATATCCAGGTCAGCTCTAACAATATGGATGGGGCCTACACTCTGGCCAAGAACCTTGCGCAAACGATCAAGACCATTCCCAATGTGAGCGGCGTCTACATTCCGCAGAACCTTGACTACCCAGGCATCGAACTGAACATCGACCGCGAGAAGGCGAGCTTGATCGGTCTCTCCACAAAGGATGTGGTAGACAACGTAATTACCGCCATGACTTCCGACGGCATGGTCGCGCCGAGCTACTGGATCGATCCGAAGAGCGGCAACAACTATATGGTGACGGTTCAGTACGCGAACAGCTATCTCAACAATATGACGATGGAGGACTTCGAGAGCATTCCTCTACGCGGCGTTCGTCCACCGGGTTACAGTCCCATGCAGGAGGATCACGAGGCTTCAAGCCAGTCTCGCGAGCTCTCGAACGGCGATCACATTGCTGGTTATACACCCTTGAACTCTGTTGCGGACATCAAGCTGATCAATACGCCGACGGAAGTGGACCACTATCAGATCAGGCGCGTAATCGACATCTATGTCTCTACGAAGACCGAGGCGCTCCAGAAGGTGGGAGGAGAGATTGACAGGCTGTTGGCGAGCACAAAGACGGACAAGAACACCGTGCTGAAAGTGCGTGGCGCCGTCATCAGTATGAACAGGTCGTTCCTGGAGTTTGGTCTTGGGCTTATCGTTTCTGTGCTGTTGGTCTACCTGATCCTCATGGCCCAGTTCACATCGTTCACCGATCCATTCATCATCCTTATGGCGATTCCGCCCGGACTCGCAGGGGTTGTACTGACCCTTTTGGTAACCAGGAGCACTCTGAACATCATGTCTCTCATGGGCGTCATCATGATGACCGGCATTGTGGTTTCGAACAGCATCTTGATCGTTGAATTCGCGGGAACCCTGAATCAACAGGGACTGTCGCCGTTGGAGGCCGTCGTCCAGTCATGCAAGATCCGACTGCGCCCGATTCTGATGACCTCGCTGGCGACGCTGCTGGGCATGATTCCCATGGCGCTTGGAATGGAGGCCGGTAGTGAGCAATACGCGCCGCTCGCACGTGCGGTCATCGGCGGCCTTGCGGTTTCGGTCGTCGCAACCATCTTTCTGGTGCCGGCAGTTTACCTGATCGTCCACGGCAAACGAGAGAAGCAGGCTGCTGCTGTGGAGGAGGCGTAAGTATGATGAATCGATTCAAAGCCTGGTGGTGCAGTTCGACGCTTTTCTTCTCCGTTGCAGTGGCCTGTCCGATCTCAGTGTTCTCACAGGCAGGAACTCCCATGACGCCCTTACCGGATGCTCCGCCGATTCCATTGATGGCCCTGGTGCGGCAAGGTGCGGCAACAGTGCCGTCAGCAATGAGCACCGGATCGTCAACGCAGACGGATAACGCTGCTGTTGGCGAAAACCCACGCCTTACGCAGGCGGATGCGGAGGAGATGGCCATAAAGAACAATCCGCGAGTCAGCATTGCACGGCTGCTTGCGCTGGCACAGCATCAGGTCGTTCGCGAAACCAGATCCGCCGAACTACCGACTGGAGTTGCCAGCATTACTGCCGAGGAGGCTGAGAATGCGAGCCGCATTTCGGCAGGGTCACTGACGGCCTCGAGTCTCTTTGAACACGCTGGCGCTGGGGGCGGTTTCACCCAACTGATCACGGATTTTGGAAAGACAGGCAATCTTGTGGCTTGGTCGAAGCTCCAGGAGCGAGCGCAAAATGCAAATGCTCTTGCCACTGCCGAAGATATTGTTCTAGCCGCCGACCAAGCGTTCTTCAATGCTCTTCAGGCCCAGGCGCTGCTCAAAGTGGCGGAACAAAATGTCACGACCCGGCAGACGACTGAAACGCAGATCAGCGAGATGACAAAGAACAAGCTCAAGTCAACCCTCGATCTGAGCTTTGCGGATGTGAACTTGTCGCAGGCAAAGTTACTATTGCTTGACGCGCAAGACAACGTCGACTCGACAATGGCGGCACTGGACTCAGTATTGGGACTTGACCGGCAGGCGACCTACGAACTCGTGGAGGACACTGCTCCATTGAGCGCCCCCCCGGCAGACGCGGATCAGCTTCTGCAACTCGCATTGAAGCAGCGCCCGGATCTGCAGTCCCTGAACTACAGCCAGCAGGCAGCTATCAAGTTCAGCCATGCCGAGCGCGATCAGATGCTACCCAGCATCGTTGCCGCAGGAACCGCCGGTAGCGTTCCCATTCGCCCCGCGGCCTACTACCGCAACAATTGGTGGGGCGGAATTGGCGTCAATATGAACATTCCGGTCTTCAACGGCTTTCTCTATTCTGCCCAGGCAAAAGAAGCGGCCATCCGAGCCCAGGCGGCTGCTGAACAGAGCCGCGATCTGCGTGATCGGATTGCCAGGGATGTTCGCACCGCGTGGTTGGCATCGAACACGGCCTATCAACGCGTCGCTGTGACGGCTGAGCTTCTGAGCCAGGCAAACCTGGCGCTCAAACTGGCGCAAACACGTTACCAACTCGGACTAAGCTCGATCGTGGAACTGAGTCAGGCGCAATTCCAACAGACGGATGCGGCAATCGGCAATACCGATGCGCAATACCAGTATCGACTGGCTCTTGCCACGCTCAATTACCAGACTGGAGCAACTCCATGATTGAAAAATTCAAATTGAAAGTGTTCCCCGGCGCCGCGGAGACGCTGAAGCATCGTAGGCCGTGCACGCGGTTCATCTTGCGCAGGGCGAAATATGTGCGATAGGCCGACGCGATGATCAACGAGTTGCTGACGCTGACTGTGAGCTTGTGAATAAGGAGAGAGCCACCATGCCGATTGGCGACAGGCCCGAATTGAATCTGAAAACGATCGTCTATGCGACAGACTTCTCTCTTTGCTCTGAGAATGCCGCACTCTATGCGGCTCGCATTGCTTCTTATTTCTCTGCTACGTTGCTGGTGACTCACGCCTTCATCCTGTCGCAAGCAGCCTTGGAGGTTGAGACCAACCAAGTCATGGAAAGTCAGCAAAGAAAGGATTTGAACTCTCTCCTATCGAGGAAGACTGCTCTTTTGGCAACTGACTCCATTACAGCGATTGCAACTCTTCTGGAAGGCGATCCGCAAGAGGTCATTCCCGCGTTGGCCGATAGGAACGGCCCCGCCATGATCGTGTTGGGTACGCACGGCGGAGGCCGGCTGGAACGAGGGATTATCGGCTCCATCGCGGAAGAGATCCTTCGCTCTTCCCAGTGGCCAACACTTACCGTTGGCCCACAGGTCAAGCCTGTGTCTCCCCAGACGTTTCCCTTTGCGAGAATTCTCTTTGCCACGGACTTTACTGCAGCCGCTGCCAACGCGGCAATTTATGCGGTGACACTCGCGGAAATATTTGGCGCGAAGATTGATGTACTCAATGTGGTTCGGGACGACGCCATTGAGAATCCGGACCGATTACACGAACTCCAGGTCCGCTTTTTCAGCGCGCTCGATGGCCTTGTACCGGAACAGGCAAAGGAATTCTGTGATCCGAGAACGTATGTGGCTGTCGGCGGGGCACACGATCAAATCATTGAGCACATCAGGGAGCGATCTATCGACCTCCTGGTACTCGGTATAAGAAAGACTTCACATCTGAGCATGGAAATGAGAACATCCGGGGCATTCCGGATCATAGTGGATGCGGGATGTCCGGTCCTGACGATCAGAAGCTGAGGGGTAGGTCAGCTTGGCTGCGCATGCAGCTTCAACGCAGTAGAGAGCATATTCCCAGACGCAACGGAGCCGTTGGCGCACCAGATGCACAAATTCCCAGGATGGCAAGTCCATATGGGGTCGGCGCACGTTGGCATCGTAGCGTTCCTGACGTTCTTGCTGATTCTGGAAGTACTCGAAACGAGGTCAAAGAGAACAGCGCGGCGATGCTCTGCGCCGACCCACTGTTGGAGCGTCGTTTTCCAGGCGATCGTGATCTGTCGTTAGCCATCTTGTCGTTAGTCCAGCAACGATCCGCCCTTACCACCGCCCGGAAGCGCTTCACCCTCCACGCTCTGGCGGCGAATGTACTCCCCCGCATTGAACTTTCTCGCCGTTGAGGCCTGGGACATGGACCGCACCAGACCGAAGACGGGCCGGTTAAACCAGGGACGGTCGTGCCGTCCTACTATGGCCCAGGCGATCCCCGCATAGCCGTTCGGGTCGCGCCCATCCAGTTGGTAGCGATCATTTAGCAATACCGCCCACTCAAAGGCCCTGGCGGGGTCCGGAGCCCATTCGAGTATCTTTTTCGCCCAGTACATGCGCATATAGTTGTGCATCCAGCCGGTAGTCACCATCTCGCGCTGAGCCGCGTTCCACAGTTCGTCGGCGGTTTCGGCGCGCTCCAGTTCATCTAGACTGTAGCGATGCGCCCGCACGTCGGCAGTGTGCTCAATGAGCGTCTTCCTGGCCCACGGCGCCGCGCACTCCCAGTTGTCGTAATTTGGTTCATGGCGTACAAACAAGACCGCCAACTCCCTCCACCCGATCAGTTCATCTAGGTATTTGTCTGCCGCCGCAGCCGGTGCCTTGCCCTCGGCCACTGCCTCCTTCACTGCCAGCGCAATGGTGATCGGGCCGATGTTTCCAAAGTGCAGATAAGGCGACAGCCGGCTGGTGCCCCTTACCTCGGGATGGTTGCGCGCGAGATCGTAATCGTTCAATTCCAGACTTGCAAATTCCCGCAGCCGCCGCAGCGCCGCATGTGTGCCGCCGGTAAACGTGTCAACCGGTCCAACGGTCCGGTCAAGGTTTGAAAATCCCGCGGTGACATCATGCTGCAACGAATAGCTCTCCAGCTTCTTGCGGGGCATCCATTTATGGCAGGGTATCGCGTTGTCCGGCGCAATCAAGTAGTTGGGCAACTCAGCATTCAGGTGCGGGCGGAAGTGGTGCAACAGCACAAAGCTGCGATCAAAAACCCGAGAGGGAACCACCACATCGGCGTCCACAGTCCAGTACGGCAGTTTCAGACGCTTTGCCAAAACTTGACGCCAGCGTTCCGGCTCGCGACATGGATTCTCGTCGCCGATCAGAAGGGCCGCTTCAACTTCTTCGAGCAATGCCTCCAGAGAATTCTCCGGTGAACGTCGCAGCACAAACCCCACCCCGCGTTCGGCTGCATCGTGCTGAACGTCGCTCAGCCCTTGCTGAAGGAAGTGGTAATGGCGCAGGTTTGCATTCGGGTAGGCTGGAATCACCTGGAAGTACACCACCACGGGCAGGCCCAGCAGATTCCCCGCCTCGATGGCCACATCGAGCGCGGCATTGTCCACAATCCTCATCGCGCGCTGCATCCAGTAAACGACGCACTTTCCGTCTTTGCGCGGCGTACCGCTCCTACGCAGCAGTACACGACTCTGGTTCGCTAGTTCCGCCAGGCTGCCGGGAGTTTCAAGATCGCTTGCAAGTGGATTCATTCAAAGGCCGCGAATCAGGCAGCGGGTGTGGATGGTGTGGCTGCCGGTGGCGGAGATGGAGGCGGCGCAACCAGCGGCATCTCCTCCTCGACATCAAGGCCAGCCTGGCGTACAAGCTGTGTCACCGAGGCCGCATTCAACCGGGTAGCGTCGTACTCAATCCGTAGCGTCTTGGCGCTTCGATCGAAACAGAGCCGGCGAATGCCGTAAACGTCTTTGGCGCTGGCGAGAGCAGAGGCCACTGAATCAGTTGGCGGAGTTGCGTAACGATAGAGAATTTCCACCGTGGTCATACGAGAATGATACCAAGGTGCGGAGTCTCAAGCCGAATTCAGGCCCAAGTCAAACCTGAAAGCCTACAAGCTCTTCAGGAAAGCGCGGACCCCAGGATCGGACCAATCCTGCGCTCCAACAAACTTGCGTCGGATAATACCATTGCGGTCAATGACATAAGTCTCCGGCCACTGCTCCGAGCGGAAAAGCTTGGCTGCTGTCTCCTCGGGATCGCGAACCGTGATCAGGTCCACGTGGCGGCGTACCAGGAAGCGGCTGTACGCCTCAGGATCTTCATCGATGCTGATCGCAAGGATGGCCAGATCTGGCTCTTGATGGTGCAGATCGAGCAGAGACGGCAGCTCCTCGATGCAGGGCGCACATTCACTCCACCAGAAGTTGACCAGCACGACTTTGCCCCTGTAGTTGGCAAGATGAATCGAAGTTGAGCCGTCGGAGACGTTGAAGTCCGGGGCCGCGTGCCCGGTTTGAGCGGGATGGGCTCCGCGATCGCAGGCGGATACAAGGGCCAACGGCAGAAGCAGAGCGAGCGTAAGCAAACGAAAGGACCGCACATCCTTATAATACGGAGCGGAAGCCCAGTAGGAAAGGGTCGTGCTTTATGGGGAAGGATCGGCCAGGTTTAGACGGGCCGGCGGGGTCAAAGGGATGGAAGCCCGTGCTCGGTCTTTCGGACGACACAGGTGGCCAGGTTGCCGTGCCTGGACGATGGGGTTGGGCCGTCGGCGCGGTGTTTACCCAGCCGGAGCCAGAAGAGCTCATCGAGCTGACCGTCATTGTCCCCGCTCGAAACGAGCAGGATTGCCTGGGGGCTTGCCTTCAGTCTCTGGTCAGCCAGGCAGAAGATATCTTCGAACTCGGCAAAGATTGGGAACTGATTGTGGTTGACGACCACTCGACTGACCGGACGGCCGAGATCGCTCTTGGGTTTGCAGGCGTCACCGTGATGACGGCCGGCAAACTCGAGAAGAAGTGGACGGGCAAAGCCAACGCGATCTGGACGGCGGCTCGGAAGGCGCGGGGCCGATGGCTGCTGTTTACCGACGCGGACACGGTTCACGAGCCGGGAAATCTGCGCCGCGCCATTCACGAGGCCACGCGCCACAAGGTTGGCCTGCTCAGCTATTCGCCGCGCCAGATCGTCAGTGGCCTTTTGCAGCGATCACTCATGCCCCTGGTCTTCTGCGAGTTGGCGCTGGCCTATCCGCCGGCCAAAGTCTCCGATCCGAATCAGAGGATTGCCGCGGCCAACGGGCAGTTCCTGCTGGTCGAGCGCGAGGCCTACCGGCGCATTGGCGGGCACGCCAGCGTGTCAGAAAAAGTGCTTGAAGACGTCGAGCTGGCTTTCCTGGCCAAGCGGCGCAAGGTCGGCCTGCGTTTTCGCTACGCCCCAGACGCGGTCGCCACACGCATGTATCGCTCCACAGCGGCCATGATTGAGGGCTGGACCAAGAACCTGGCGCTCCTGTTCGTGAATTCTCTCGTCCTGGCGTTATGGCGTGCGTTGGATATTGTGCTGCTGGTCGGGCTGCCGGTGCTGGCGATTGAACTTTGGAATGCTCGCTTTGCCGCGCACTCATTCCAATGGCTCGGCGCTGGATGGATTCTGGCGCTGCTCTGGGTGCGGACGGTTGTCAGGTTTTATGCGCGGGTTGCAAAATCAAACTTTCCCTTTGTGGACTGCGCAATCTCTCCGCTCGGTTTGCCGCTATTTATCGTGCTGCTCTATCGAAGCTGGTTTCAGCATCGTGTTCTGAAGCAGGTAAGCTGGAAGGGCAGGACGTATTCGGGATGAAGCGGAGTTTGGGCGCAAAGGCCAAAGCCCATGCATGAAGCGTTTCGCGGCATTCAAGCATCTTCAAGATAGAGGGCCGGAATGATCTATTTGACGCGACGGGCTACGTTCTCAGCCGCGCATTATTACTGGAACGAAGCCTGGACCCCGGAAAAGAACGAGCTGGTCTTTGGCCGCTGTGCGAATCGCAATGGGCACGGGCACAACTACACGCTCGAGGTCACGGTCGCTGGCGAGCCCGACCCCGTGACCGGTTTCGTGCTCGATCTGAAGTGGCTCAAAGACGTGATCGCGCGGGAGGTGCTGGACGTCTACGATCATCGGCACTTGAATTTGGAGGCGCCTGAGTTTAGGAACGAGATTCCGACGACAGAGAACATCGCGATCGCGGCCTGGGTGCGGCTCGAGCCGGCGATAGCCAGAGGTGGCCAGAAGGCAAAGCTCAGCCGCGTAAGGGTGTATGAGACACCTGAGATCTTCGCCGAGTACCGGGGTGAGCTGTGAGAGCCTACTTTGGCCGCCGCTATGCTTTGAGCGCCAGTCACCGCCTGCACACTGAAGCCCTCTCGGAAGAGGAGAATCGGGCGACGTACGGCAAGTGCAACAATCCCCATGGTCACGGCCACAACTATGTTGTGGAAGTGCTTGCCGGTGGTGCGGTCGATCCAGAAACGGGCATGGTGGTCAACATGGCAAAGCTCGATCAAGTGGTGCGCGCGCAAGTGATTGATCGCTTTGACCACACAAACTTGAATCTAGACCCGTATTTCAAGAATCGCGTGCCGACCACGGAGAATCTGACTAAGGCAGTGTTTGCTCTCCTGGATGGATCGATTGCCCCTGCGGAACTGGTTCAGGTGCGGGTCGAAGAGACTGAGAACAACTTCTTCGAGTATTCGGGGGAGTGATTCGCGGTTTCGAAGCGAGATTGAATGAGTTCGACAGAGATTTAGACAAGGCCCGATTGTTAGGGCGAGAGGGAAATCAGCATGGCGCAGCCGATTGCGGTGAGCAAGGGTGTTCGCAGAGCGGTAAGGATTGACGAGGGCCTGAGCGAGGTCAGCACCGAGGAGATGTATCGCGAAATTCTCAGCCGGTTAGGCGAAGACCCCAGCCGCGACGGGTTGCTTGCCACACCGCAGCGTGTTGAAAAGTCGATGGCCTTCCTGACCAAGGGCTATCAGGAAGACCCAGGCAAGATCTTGCGCGGGGCCATGTTCGACGTTGACTACGACGAGATGGTGATTGTAAAAGACATTGAGATGTTCTCGCTCTGCGAGCATCACATGCTGCCTTTCTTCGGCAAAGTTCACGTTGCCTACATCCCCAACGGAAAAGTGATTGGTCTCAGCAAGATAGCGCGATTAGTCGAAGTGTTTGCCCGCCGTCTGCAAGTGCAGGAGCGCCTCACCCGCCAGATTGCCGACACCATCCAGGAAGCCATTGCGCCGCAGGGCGTGGGTGTAGTCATCGAGGCACGCCACCTGTGCATGATGATGCGCGGTATAGAAAAACAGCGGTCGTCCACGGTGACTTCGGCGATGGTCGGCTGCTTCCGGCAGAAAGAGACACGCCTGGAGTTTCTGTCGCTGGTCCGCCAGCCTGGCGCCAGCGCACTGTGACCTGCCGGCTGGGTCGACTACAGTAGTGAAGTGAACGGGTTCTTGGTCGTCGACAAGCCGGGTGGTATGACCAGCCACGATGTCGTTGGTCGGCTGCGCAAGATGACCGGGGAGCGATCGATTGGCCATCTCGGCACACTCGACCCCATGGCAACCGGCGTTCTGCCGCTGCTGATGGGCAAGTTTACCCGTCTGGCGCAGTATTTCTCTTCCGCTGAGAAGAGCTATTCCGGGGCTATTCGCTTCGGTTTCTCAACCGATACCTACGACGCCGAGGGCAAGGCCGACGGGCCGGACCTCTTTCCCGACCTGCTTCCACCGCTGACACTCGAACAGGTTCGCGCCGCCGCTGCCCGCTTTCATGGCGAGATGGACCAGATGCCGCCGCCATTCTCAGCCAAGAAAATCAACGGCCAGCCCGCGTACAAACTCGCCCGCGAAGGAAAGCCGGTGGAACTCAAGACCGCCAAGGTGCGTATTGTTTGCTTTGAGATCACACGGCTTGGAGGCGAAGGTTTCGAAGCAAGTGAGGTTGGCTTCACCATCAGCGTCAGCGCCGGAGGGTATGTCCGCTCGGTAGCTCACGAAATGGGCCAGATTCTCGGCTGCGGTGCGCATCTGAGCCGGCTCCGTCGAACCCAGGCTGGCGCCTTCACAGTCGATCATTCTCATTCCCTCGCGGAGCTGGAGCTGCTCAGCGGAGATGAGAAGGCGTTGGAGGCCTGCTGCGTACACCCCCGCAGTCTGCTGCCTGAGATGCCTTCTGTCACCGGCGATGCGCAGGCTCTGGGACGATTGAGGAATGGTGCTCAGGCTAATTTGCCGGAGTTTTCGCAGGCTCCGCTGGTGAAAGTCTTCGCTGGCCAGCGCGAGCTGATCGGAATTGCGAAGCGCATAGCAGGAACGCTGTTTCAACCGATTGTGGTGATGGGGTGAGAACAGTTGTCAGCTCTCACCAGGTCAACTGACCACTGACCATTGACCACTGACCACTGGCTACTTCTTCAGCAGAGGCTTCAATATGGGCAACAGTGTGTTGGCAATGATCTCAGACCCCTTTGCCGTGGGATGGATACCATCCCCCTGAATGGTACCGGGGACATGGATCAGGTCCTTGTAAATCATTGGAACGAAGGCTACATGGTGCTTGCCGGCGACGTCACGAAAGACCTGTTCGAAGGATTGAATGTAGTCGCTGCCGAAATTAGGCGGAAGGGTGATGCCGGCGAGCAGAATCTTGATGTGTGCATTCTCGAGCGTTGTCAGCACCTGGTCGAGGTTGCGGCGGGTTTGATCGGGTGGAAGCCCACGGAGCCCGTCGTTGCCGCCAAACTCAACAATCACCACCTCCGGATGCAGGAGCAGAATGTTGCGAAGACTGGCCACAGCGTCTTTGGTGGTGGCGCCGCTGGTACCCTGATTATTCACCTTGTAGTGGTAGCCTTGCCTGTCGAGATCGCGTTGCAGCGCATCGGGGAACGACTGCCCGGTCTGCAAGCCATACCCGGCGGTAATGCTGTCGCCGAAGCAAACCAGAACGGGCCGGTCGGCGGCCAGCGCAGGGCCGGCCAGTAGCAGAATCAGAACCGAAACGATAAGTCCGCGGCGAACGTCCACATGCATAGTGTAGCGAAGAGCAGGGAATTGGAACCAGGGAATACTCGGAGGCTTGCTGGTGATTGAAGTTCGGGATGCGAAGAAGTGGATTCAAAACGGTTCGCGGCGGGTCGAGATTCTCAAGGGGATTTCCCTCACCATCCCCGCCGGGCAGTTTGTCGCGATTGTCGGTGCCAGTGGCAGCGGCAAGAGTACGTTGCTGGGGCTCCTGGCCGGACTCGACACACCCAGCAGCGGCGAGATTTGGCTCGACGGCGTGCCCATCCACAACCTTGCCGAGGCTCAACTGGCCTCTGTCCGCGGCAGCAAGATCGGATTTGTCTTCCAGTCTTACCAGTTGATCGCAACCCTCACCGCTCTTGAAAACGTGCTGCTTCCCTATGAGCTCAACGTCGAAGGCAACGGCATCGCGAAGGCTCGCCGCCTGCTCGACGAGGTCGGCCTGACCGAGCGCGTCGATCACTACCCGGTGCAACTCTCCGGCGGTGAACAGCAGCGGGTCGCCCTGGCGCGCGCGTTTGTCGTCGAGCCCCCGATCGTGATGGCCGATGAGCCCACAGGGAATCTCGACTCAGAGAACGGCCGCCTGGTGCTCGACCTGCTGCTGCAACGCAACAAGAAGGCCGGGACCACGCTTGTGCTGGTGACGCACGACCCCGAAGTCGCCAGCCGGGCAGATCGCAAAATCGTGCTGCGCGATGGAATGGTGGTCGAGGACACTTTGCCATACGTTGAGACGCCGAAGCCAGCAGCGGAGCAGGCGCACCATGGCTAAGCGAGCTCTCAGTTGGAAACGCGCCGGGGCCATCGGATGGCGGGATCTAAAGTCCGCACCGGGCAAGTTCGGCTTTGTGGTGCTGTCGGTGGCCGTCGGCGTTGCTGCCCTGGTAGGCGTGAGAGGCTTCAGCGAAAGCTTTCGCATGACTCTGGGTGCAGAGGCGCGCTCTCTGATGGCTGGAGACCTGAGCGCGCGTCTCTTTCATCCGCCCACCGATGAAGAAAAAACCAAGATTGACGCAATTGAAAAACAGGGTGCCGGCGAGGTTCGCTCTACCTGGACAACCGAGACGGTTTCCATGGCATCCGTGCCTCCTGATCCGGTCCCTCTGCTGGTTTCGCTCAAGGCCGTCGATCCCGCCGAATATCCATACTACGGTCAGGCCGAGCTTGAGCCCGCGATGGGTTTGCAGCAGGCTCTCAAGGGCGATTCTGCCATCGTGGCAGAGGAATTTCTCATCCGGCTCAATGCCCACGTAGGCCAGACCTTGCGCCTCGGCGGCAGAAACTTCAAGATCACCGCCGTACTTGAGCAGGAGCCGGACCGGATCACCGCCGGCGCAGGAATGGGCCCGCGCGTAATGATCTCGCAGGCCGCTTTGGCGCGGACTGGGTTGGTGACGGTGGGGAGCCGGGCCAGCCAGAAGCTTCTGATCAAATTGCCAGACCCGGCGCACTCAGCTCTCTCGGCCAAGGCTGCAGCCGCCATCGATCCCGTGGCTCTTCGCAAACAATTAGAGGATGCGCTGCCCGACGCGCAGGTCATGGACTTCCGCGAAGGCAATCCGGCCCTCAGCCAGGGGCTTGATAACGCGACCGCGATCCTCAGCCTCATCTGCCTGGTCGCCATGGTGCTCGGCGCCATCGGCGTGGCCATGGCCATGCATGCGCACCTTGAGCAGCGCATGGACATGCTGGCAATCCTCAAAGCTGTCGGTGCGGGATCGGCTGACCTGCTGCGCATCTTTCTTCTGCAAACGTTGGGCCTCGGCCTGGCCGGAGGGCTGCTCGGCGTGGCTGCGGGTGTAGGCGTGATGGCTGCGCTGCCGGCTGTGTTTGGCAAGCTGCTTTCGATTCATACGACCCTGGAATTTCCTTGGCGGTCGGCACTCGCCGGCCTCGGAACCGGCTTGCTCACAACGCTGCTTTTTTGCCTGCCCCCGCTGCTCGATGTGCGCACGGTAAGGCCGGTCCTGGTGCTGCGCCGTCTTGTTGAACAAGGGCCCGAAGGCATTGGCGGATGGTTCGCCAGTTGGTGGGCGCGCCGCCTGCAACTTGGCATTTCCGTCGTCGTCGTCTTCGCCTTGGGCGCCATCGCCTGGGCGCTGTCTGACTCCGCCAAAGTGGGCACTGGGTTCGCCTTGCTGTTCACCATTGCGCTGGTAGTTTTGCTGGTGCTCGCCTGGGTTTCGCTTCGGACTTTGCGCTTCATCCTCAACCGTGTTCGCCTGCGCCTGCCCTCGTCTCTTCGTCACGGACTCGCCAATCTTTATCGCCCAGGTAATCAGTCAGCCGCTGTGCTTGCTGCTCTCGGCACCGGCGTCATGCTCATCCTTGCGGTCTATCTTATGCAGGCTGCGCTGCTCACGGATCTGCGCCAGACCGCTTCTCCCAAGTTGCCCAACATCTTCCTCGTCGATATCACAACCGACGAGATTGCCGGGGTCCGGGACTTTTTCCAGCATCAGCAAGGCGTGACTCAGGCTTTGGATCTGATGCCTGTCGTAACAGGGAAATTTGTCTCCATCAATGGCCAGACCTTGGATCAAATGAAGGGCCAGCATTTCCCCCGCCGCATGTTAGAGAACGCCTCGTTGACCTGGGCAGACGCGCCGCCTGAAGGCGACAAAGTGACGCAGGGCAAATGGTGGACGGATGGCGGTTCAGACGGTCTCGCCGTGGGCGAAGGCATCGCCGAGCGGCTGCATCTTGGCGTCGGCTCGGCGGCTGAATTGGAGGTAGGCGGGGTCGTCCGCAAGCTCAAAGTCGCCGCGGTGTATCGGGCAGACGGCCAGCACCTCGGCATGCAAGTTTCGTTCGTGCTGCCGTCGGGTCAACTGAAAGACCAGCCGGCTACCTGGTACGGCGGCCTCCACATCGACCCCAAACAGGTGGCGGCGATGGAGCGAGCGCTCTTCGTTGCGTATCCGTCGATCTCGGTCATCAACATCGCCGATGTGCTTGACCGGATTGAGAGCGTCGTCGATCAGGTCACGTTTGTGGTTCGGTTTCTGGCCGGCTTCTCGATCTTTGCCGGGTTGATGATTCTTGCGTCGAGCATCGCCAGCACCCGCTTCCGTCGCATGCGCGAGGCGGTCGTGCTCAAGACGCTGGGCGCAACGCGCATGCGCATCGTCCGCACCTTCAGTGTTGAGTTCAGCGTGCTTGGCCTGCTCGCCGGCTCGGTAGGAGTGGTGTTTGCGAATCTGCTGACGCGGCTATTGCTGCACAGACTCGATGTCGGTTTTCACATCGAGTGGTCCGCGACATTCATTGCGCTGGTTGGCACCGCGATTCTCGCCACGGCAACTGGATGGATTGCGAGCTATAGGATTCTCGGCCTGCGGCCGCTCGAGGTCTTGCGAGAGGAGTAGCAGCTTCAGCCTGAGGTTCCTGAGCCTGGGAATCAACCACTCGCCAAAGCCGCTACTGGTTCCCCGCCGTTTCCAGCAAAAGCGCGTTGCCAACTACCTGCTGCCCCGGCTCCAGGCCAGAGAGAATCTCCTGCCGATTCCCGTCGAGCATCTTGCCCGCGTGTACTTCGGCGCGCTTGAATTGATTTCCGCCCGCGGGCAGATACACCCAGTCGCGGTCATGCAGATGCAGAACGGCATCGGCCGCCACCACTGCGTGCGTCTCCTTGGTCTGGCTGGTGAACGTTGCCGTGCCAAACATGCCCAACTTCAAAAAGCCGGGGTTCGACACTTCAATGCGCACCTTCGCGGTTCGGATCGACGGATCTAGAATCGGACCAACATCGCTGATGCGTCCCGTAATGGCGCGATCTGGATAAGCGTTCAATTTGATCCGCGCTTCCTGTCCAGGTTTGATCCTTGAAATGTCGTTCTCGAAGACATCGCAAACAATCCACACCACGGAGAGGTCGGCGATTGTGAATGCCGTCGCCGAGCCGGAGAGATTTACTCCCGCCGCGGCTGAGTTAGTCACATTCTGCGCCACAATGACCCCCGAAATCGGCGCGTACACATTCACAACGCTGCTGGGATGGTCCTTGTCGACTCCAAGAGTCTGCAGTTGCTCTTCAGCGGCGGCCAGGTCAGCCTTCGCGTCCTTTTCTGTAGTCTCTGCCTGTTCCAGCATCGCCTGAGAGATGGCGCCGTGCTTGAGCAGATCGTCGGCGCGTGTGTAGCCCTGGTGAGCCAGATGTTCATCGTTGGCCGCCTTTAGATAAGTATTGAAGGCGCTGGTGATGTCGGGGCTCTGGACAGTCAACAGCAATTGACCTTTTTTCACGCTGTCGTCCAGGCGGGCCTTGATGTCGACAACCCGGCCATTGGCAAGCGAGATGACCGGAACCTCGCGCGAGATGTCAGGGAAGACGCTCCCCGTTGCAGTCAGATTTGATGGCGTCTCGACCTGGCCCACGGGGACGAGCGAAAACTTTGCTACGTCATCCTTGTCGATCGAGATCAGATTCATATCGGCCACCTGAATCACCGGCTGATTTGCGGGCGGTGTTCCGTCGCCCAGATCTTTCGCCTTGCAGCCGGACAAAAGCAGGCCTGCAGATGTCGCCAATGCGAGAGTGAGCGAGGATACAGCGAATTGCCTGGAGATTGAGAACGACCTCATTGAATTACCTCGCGTCCGACAGCAAGATTCAGTTGTCCGGCAGCAGTCAGATAGGAACCAATAAGTTGCACATAAGCCAACTGCACCGCCCTGAAGTCGCTCTGCGCGTTGAGAAAGTCCATCAGAGAAGCACCGCCGTGCTGGTACGCGTAGGTCACGGTGTCGCGGACGCGCAGCGCCTGATCGTTGTATTGCGCCTTATAAGGTTTGAGCAACGCTACGCTGCTCTCCACCTGCGCATAAGCCGAGTCCACATCGCTGAACACCTCGGCCCGCGTGGCTTCGCTTAACTGCCGGTCGCGATCAATATCAATCTCTGTCCGCTTTTTCTCGCCCTGGTTCTTGTCGAAGATGCGCAGCGGCACGCTCACGCTGAGCCCAAGTGTCTGAATGCCGTTGGGATTGTTATTCGAGGAGTTGTAGGTGTACCACGCACCAAAGGTTGGATCGGCTGACCCGTTGGCGATGGCCAGCTTATGGTTTGTGTCGGCCTGCTGAATTGACTCAAGCGCGGCGCGCAGGTCCGGCCTGGCATCCAGCGCAATCTGACGAAAGTCTTCAAGCGGCTTCAAGTCATCTGAGAAATCGAATGTGCCGGTCACGTCAAACTGCTCCACCGGCGTGCGGTCGTTGAGCAACTGCAGCAACTGAATCTTCGACGTGCGCAGGTTGACAATGGCCGCCTGGATTTCCGATTCGTATTGCACGCGCAGCAGTTCGATCCGGTCCAGATCGATCTGAGCCAGGTCGCCGGCGGTGTAGCGATCCTTGCTGATCTTGATGATGTTGTCGTAGTACGTCAGGTCCGCCTTTGCCAGCTCGAGAACGCGTTTGGCTTCGAGCGTCTGAACAAACATGGAACGCAGGTCGAAGAGGAGATTGCGTTCAAGGTCCTCATGCTGCGACCCCGCAATCTGTGTACCCTCCTTTGCACTCGCAAGGCGCAACTCCCGCTTGTGCTCGCGCTCGTGCAAGTAACTGAAGTTGGGCTGCACATCGGTTCCTCGCAGTGGAGTCCAGGCTCCTGCGTGAGGGGCAATCTGCGTGCCATCCTCAGAAAGAGTGAACTGCGGATTGGGACGCAGATATGCGGTGATCTCCGCCGCCTTCATCTCGTCCACACCCAAAGCGTCGGCCTTGAGCGCGGGGTTCGAGGCTTCAAACTTTGCCCTCAACTGCTCCCAGGTGAGCGCCTGCTGCGCTCGCGCCGCGACAGACGCCAAGAGCAACATCAAAACAAATCGTGAGGCCGCAACCGCGGCAGATTGGACAGGGAAGGGTCTCTTCATACACAGCCTTTGGTCCGCGGTTAGCACGGCAATCAAAGAGAAATCTGGGGCAGGAAGGGCGGGGTGTGTGCAGGATCAGGCGATCGGTGGAGGGCGATTTTGGATTGGACCTGACGCAGCTTTAACCACAACCATTGCGAGCGAGCGGCCTGACGCCGCTAAATGCAGATAGCCAAAGGAAAGTCCTGCAAAAGTGGCTGGCGGCGGCGCTGCGGTTGCGGGAAGAATCGAGTGTGCGCTTGTGCAAACCTGGTGTCTGCGGTGTGAAGAAGAGACTTCGGCTGCGCTTTGAATCACCTGCAGATCGTCAGTCACTGAGATCACCGGGAAGAGGATCAGCAACAGCAGAGCCAGCGCGACGAACTGCAGCGGCCGGTTGTGCATCTGCCGCACCGGTCCCATACGGCGACCCAAATGCAGCCACAGGCATAACATCGTTGCGGCAAGCAGCACCCAGGCGAGATTGAGGATCGATTCCATTCCCAGTGGGGATTCTACAGCAGGCGTCCATCTTGGCGCGATGGCCAATTGAGGTTGGGCGTTTGCGGTTGGCGGTCGATCGCAGGCCGCAAATTGCCGCGGATATCACAGATTCCCCCCTTTGTACGTGCTGAGAATGGCCATTATCGATGCTGGCACATGCCCCAAAGGTCAACCATGTTGGTTTGACCGAGCCGCCGAATCCTCTTATGATAGAAAAGTTGGTTTCTGGTGTCAGGCGCCCTGTCGCGACCCAGACTGATGCGGCTTCAAGTTGAGACGCGAATTTTGTGCTTGGTGCCCCCTCGTTCAATGGTAGGACAGCTGCCTCTGGAGCAGCCTATCGGGGTTCGAATCCCTGGGGGGCAGCCAAAATCGCCTTCTGAGGGGCACATCCCGAGTCCAATCAGGTCAAGCTTTCCATTTGTGAATTTTGACAGAAGGATTTTAGTTCCGGTTCTGGGGATCGACCCTCATGGTAACCCACCGTTCGACGGAAAGAATCGAATCCAGCCACCCGTCTTTTTGCAAAACTGGGACTCGGAAAGGCTTGGGTCCAGGGAAGAAGGGCCGGATTATGATTCGGTCCCAGTCAGGATGCGCGTTTTGATATCGCGCATGGGCGGCTGGCCGAAGAATCTGCTGTATTCGCGGTTGAACTGGCTCGCACTTTCATAGCCGACCTCGAAGGCGGCCGTGGCCGCGTCGAGACCGGCATTGAGCATGCGCTCTCTGGCTACATGAAGACGCAACTGCTTCTGATACTGCAGCGGGCTCATCGCGGTGAGCGATCGAAACTGATGATGCAGCGTTGATACGCCCATCCGGGCGACGGCGGCGAGTTCTTCTATGCGCACCGGCTTGGCGTAGTTCACTCTGAGCCATTCGACCGCCTTTGATGTGCGGTGGCTCTGTTCTCCGAGGGTTGCAATGGCGCGGAGATGCTTGCCCTGAGGGCTGCAAAGCAACCGGTAGATAACCTCCCTTTGGATCAGCCCGGCAAGAAATGGAATGTCCTGGGGCGCAGCCAGCAAGTCCATCAGGCGAGAACAGGCGCCGAGGAGTTCAAGCGAACTGACGCCGACGGCCATGCCGCAGGCATCGGCAGACTCCTCGCGAAGATGAAACTCTTGCTGGGAAAGAATCTCCCGGACCGCCGGCATTTCGAGTTTGAGCACCAGGCCGAGGAGCGGCTCATTGATGGTAGCTGCGGTCACCTGGCTGACGACGGGCAGGTCGATCGAGGTCAACAGGAAGTTTGAACCGTCGCATAAGTAGGTTGTCTTGCCGACATTGATGCGCTTCTGTCCCTGCAAAAAGACAACCAGGCTGGGCTCGTAGGCAGCCGAGGCGCAGGCGGTTGGCGCGGAACGGCGGTAAAGGTGCAGGCCAGGTACCTCCGTTCGCGTCTCACCTTCGGCAACGGTACGATCGGCGATCTTGCTGGCCAGCACTCGCCGCATCTGAAAAAGGGCTTCATTTGCGTCCGCAGCGCTGTGTTTGAGCTTCGTCATGCGCTTGACTCCTCTAGAACCACGTTAACGCGAGGTTCATGATGTTCTGCACAAAAATGCATGCATCGACAGAATCAGGCAATAGATTGGCAGAATCAGGATACCGCTTGGAGGACAGTTTTTCGTAGTCTGGTTTACGAGCAAGTTGTTCATAATCTTCCGAGGAATTCGAGGGTTCTCAATGTACAACGCAAAAGCATATTCCGTCGCCAGTGCGACGTCGCCGTTTGTTTCCACCACCATAGCGCGTCGCGAACCCACCGACCACGACGTCCAGATCGAGATCCTCTTCTGCGGCATCTGCCACTCCGATCTACACCAGGCGCGCAACGAGTGGAGCGGCATGATGCCGACCGCTTACCCTTGTGTGCCCGGCCACGAGATCGTCGGGCGTGTCACCGGGGTCGGCTCCGCCGTTACAAAGTTCAAGGCGGGCGACCTTGCCGCGGTCGGTTGTCTGGTGGATTCTGATGGCACCTGCCCCGAGTGCCAGGCTGGCTTTGAGCAGTTCTGTCCCAACATGGTGCTCACGTATAACTTCCCCGACAAGCACACCGGCGGCGTAACCTACGGCGGGTATTCCGACAGCATCGTCGTCTCGGAAAACTTTGTGCTCCGCGTTC